>Ga0214921_10003856_pt1 | contig 22636 bp, 15 predicted proteins | sample LL1505_MetaG_FD_177992 | JGI IMG/M metagenome (GOLD analysis project Ga0214921, IMG submission 177992) | Freshwater microbial communities from Lake Lanier, Atlanta, Georgia, United States - LL-1505 | ecosystem: Environmental > Aquatic > Freshwater > Lake | place: USA: Georgia | collected... | reverse complement strand
TGAGCGTGGTCTCGTTGCAGTTGGTCCAGGTACAGGAGACTGTGCAGCTGGTTCATCAATTGAGCGAATCTATGTTGCTTACCGTGCTCTCTCAATCGAGAGTGTTACAGTATCAGCAAAGCGTGACCAAGCTACAATGTTCGAAGTCTCATTCAGACTTCTTCCTAACGACAATGCGTCTTATGGAAAGATTGTAGACCGCACACTCGCATCATAATTTAATATAATCAGGACTGCTCAGGGTTTCGGCTCTGGGCAGTTTTGTTTTTGATACAATAGATGTATGGCAACAGAAATTTATAAAACAGGAACCACTACATTAATAGATGGAACAGAGATATACCTAACACCGCTAAAGATTAAATATCTTAGAGAGTTTATGAAAGAGTTTGATAATATCAAACTTGCAAAAGATGATGCAGAAGCAATCTCAATATTGGCACAATGTGCAAGGGTATGTATGAAACAGTTTTATCCATCTATAAAAACAATAGAAGAGCTAGAGGATAATCTTAACCTTCCATCTATCTATATAGTATTAGACATTGCAGCTGGAATTAAAGTTGACGGAGACGATGAAGAAGAGCCAGTAAAAGATCAAGCAATAGATAGCGGATCTACCTGGGATACCCTCGATCTAGCAACGCTAGAAGCAGAAGTATTTCTTTTGGGAATATGGAAAGATTTTGAAGAACTTGAGTCATCAATATCTATGCCAGAACTAACATCAATACTTAACGTAAAAAGAGACTTAGACTACCAAGAAAAAAAGTTTATGGCTGGTATTCAGGGCGTAGATCTTGACAAAGAAAGCGGTAGTCAGGATCTTTGGGAGCAGAAGAAAGCTAAGTTCTTTAGCGGTGGAGCAACCAGCGATTCAAATGACGTAGTGGCTCTACAAGGAGCAAATGCTGCACAGGCTGGATTTGGAATAGGTATGGGATTAAGCTATGAAAAACTAGTCGAAAACTAAACAGCTTTTGTGATATAATTTAATAAGCCTAACAAGGAGGAAACAATGGCAACAACAATTAATGAAGCTACACAGCTTACACTTATCGACGGAACAGTACTCAATGTCCGTCCACTAAAAATCTCACTACTTCGTGATTTTATGAAGGAGTTCGAGGGTATTGCTAAGGTAGCAGATGATAACGCAAAGTCAATGGATATACTTATGAAGTGTGTTCAAATTGCAATGAAGCAGTATAGTCCAGAATTAGCAGCAGATGTAGTTGCTCTTGAGGACAATATTGATCTACCAACCGTTTATAAGGTGGTAGAAGCAGCATCTGGAATTAACCTCTCAGATACTGTAGCTGGTCTTATAGGCTAGACTAAAAAAGGAAGTGTTAATGAATGGCTGAAGATGCAAATGCTAATATACGCATAGACATTGACACTACCGCTGCTACTGCAGCACTTAAAGCATTACAAGGTCAAATTGCAAGATTTCACACAGAGATGGCTCGTGGTGGAGCAGTAGCTGGTCAAAACGCTTCCAAACTACAGCAAGACCTAATAAACTCTATTAATGCTGGTGGTCAGTTCCAGGCTGGAATGACTAAGGTTCAGTCAACCACTGAGGCATTTACTACTGCCCTTGAGAAAAACAAACTTTCGATGGGGCAGTATTTTAGATATGCTGGGGCATCAACAAAAACATTTGGAAGATTTTTCCGTGGCGAATTTGAAACAATTACAAAAGTAGCTACAGAAAGAGTTAAAGACCTTCAGACCCAATACATATCTATGGGTCGTGATGCTAATGGAGCATTAAGATCAATCAAGGTTAGACCACTAGTCCTTGACATGCAAAACCTTGAGACACAGGCAATGATTACTGCACAAAAGCAGCAACTATTTAATCAGCTTCTCAAACAGGGTTCTACTAATCTTCTAAACTTTGGTAAGAATACACAGTGGGCTGGTCGTCAGCTTATGGTTGGTTTTACGCTTCCGCTTTCCCTATTCGCAAGCACCGCTGCAAAATCCTTTATGGAAATTGAAAAGCAGATAATTAAGATTCGTCGTGTTTATGGAGACTTCTCTACAACAGTTGCAGAAACCGACCAGATGATTGATTCAATCAAAACGCTTGCAGGAGAATACACCAAGTATGGTGTTGCAGTTTCAGACACCCTAGGGCTTGCTGCTGAAGCGGCAGCCGCTGGTAAATCGGGTCAAGAGCTTTTGGCTCAAATATCTCAAGCTACTCGTCTAGCAGTTCTTGGTAACGTAGAACAGACTCAGGCTCTTGAAACAACAATGTCTGTTACAAATGCCTTTGGAGTTGCAACTGAAGATCTTGCTAGTAAAATTGACTTCCTTAACGCAGTAGAAAACCAGTCGGTCACATCAATTGAAGACCTAACTATTGCTATTCCAAAGGCTGGACCTGTTGTTCAGCAGCTTGGTGGAGATGTAGAAGATCTAGCATTCTTCCTTACAGCAATGAAGGAAGGTGGAATTAATGCATCCGAGGGTGCTAACGCCCTTAAGTCTGGTCTTGCTTCACTTATTAATCCAACTGGAAAAGCAAAAGAAATGCTTCAAGGATTTGGCATTAACATTGAAAAGATTGTTCAGTCAAATAAGGGAGATATTAAAGGTCTTGTTGTTGACTTTGCATCCTCACTTGATACGCTTGACCCACTAAGTCGTGCTCGTGCTATTGAGCAGCTTTTTGGTAAGTTCCAATTCTCACGTCTATCTACACTCTTCCAAAACGTAATTGGCGAGGGTACACAGGCAAGTCGTGTTCTTGAATTAACTAAGGCAACCACTCAAGAGCTTGCAATCCTATCACAACGAGAACTTAAAAAGGTAGAAGAGACAACCACCTACAAATTTGAAAAAGCTTTTGCAGACTTCCAGGCAGCCCTTGCACCTGTGGGAGAAGAGTTTTTAAAGGCTATTACTCCAGTTATTGAATTTGGGACAAAACTACTTAATCAGTTTAATAACATGGGGGATGGGGCAAAGTCATTTGCTGTTATCTTAACTACGGTTGTAGCAGGTATAGGTCCTGTCCTACTTATGACTGTTGGTCTTGTTGCTAACGGTGTGGCTAACCTAATTAAAATGTTCCAAATGCTTGGAAATATTTTTAGAAGATCTGGGGCAGACACCACAACTCTTGGTCTACAAACAGACTACATGACTCAGCAACAACTTGAAGCAGCCGCAGTAGCAGCATCACTTAACCAGTCACACAGCAGACTTGCACAAACCTTTAGCGTAGAGGCAGCATCACTTAATGCACTAACAGCAGCATATCAAAAAGCAGTTACTGCACAACGTGGATTTGCAATGCCTGGAGGACGAGTAGCTGGATCAGCTACAAAGCCAAAGAAATATGCTGGTGGTGTAGTTAGCGTCCCTGGTCCAAAGGGTAAGGGCGATGTGGTTCCTGCAATGCTATCACCAGGAGAAGCTGTCATTCCTGCTGAAATGGCTAAGAAATATGCACCAATTATTAATGGAATGGTTGCTGGAAATATTCCTGGGTACAATGCAGGAAAAACAATTTCCTATGGCAGCACAAGTCTTGATGTTGCTAGTTCTGGAAATATTGATAACTTTAACAAACTGATTAAATCAGTAGAATCTGGAGCTGCTGGAATAGACAATGGTTCAGCAGTATTGCAAGAAACATTTAAGAGACTATCTTCCGAAGGGAAAAAAGTTTCATTTAGAGATTTTTCTGCAGAATTAATGCACGTATCGGATGGACTATCTAAAGTAGGACTAAGTGTTAACAAAGTTAATACAATTTTGGGATCAAGAGTTGTTACGCAAAAAGCAGTTGGACAATCTGCAGCATACAATTATGCAACTTCTAGCGATCCAATAATGAAAGCCGAATATGAAAGATCGGAAGCTGCAGCTAAAGCTGCACTAGAAGCAAGAAAAGCCGCAGGTCTTGGTCCTGGTCAACTAGCACCAGATGGCAGTAGACAACAAATAGATAGAGCACATCAGGTTAATGTATCTGGTGCAGCAAAACAAACTGGTCAGGGATGGGCTCAGCCATTTTGGGTTCTTCAGGCATCCGACGAAAATCAAATGAGCGAACAGCTTAAAATTAATGAGTCACTTAGAAAAGAATATCTTGGAAAGCTTAAAGAAGAAAATATTTCTACAACACAAAAAGCAGAAATTACCAGAAAAATTACTAGTGGCTTGGCGTTAACAGATAAAGAATTAATGATTCAAAAAAGAATCCTTGAAAGAATGCTTGTAAATCAAAATTCTGTATTAAATACAAGAAAAAGCGAAAGTCTAAAAGGATATGCTGTTGGAACAGTTGCTGCAGCAGGGGCAAGAGAAAAATATGGAATTACTGCAACATCTGGGTCACGCCCTAAAAAAGATGTAGCTGCAGCACAACAAAAACTTAATGATAGGCTTGTTCCAGTTGTAGCCTCCCCAGCCAATAAAAAATTAGCAGGGCAATCTGGTGCAGCAATTGTAGATAATCTAGAGTCTGATGCAGCAAAAGGAATGGCAGATAGGGCAAAAACAAAGTCTCCATCAAGAGTTACAAGAAAAATTGGTGAAGACACGGCACAAGGATACATCGATGGTCTTCAGTCTGGTGCAAAACGAGCAAAACGAGAATCAGGAAGAGTACAGACTGGCGTACCAGGTGCAGGAGGATTTCCTGTAAAAACAACTTCAGCAGGATCTCAAATTATTATTGGTGACACAGGAAGATATCTACAAGAAGACGAAAAGCCAAGCAAAAAACCCAGAACTCCAAAAGAGCAAGCAGCAAGAGATAAAATGATTCGTCGTCGTGCCATGAATGTAAAGATGCATTCTATGGGTGGACGAATTGCTGCTGGTGTTAAGGGTATGGGGGGTATGGGAGCAGGTATGGGGCTGGCTATGGCTGGTGGGTCATTAGCTATGATACCTGGTCTTGAGGGGCTAGGAACTGCTGCAGGTCTTGCTGGTAGTGCAATGATGATGATTCCTGGACCAGTTGGAATTGTAGTTGCTTCTCTTATAGGACTAGTAGGCATTATAATGTCTGTACAGGCTGCACAAGAAAAACAAAAACAGGCAGCCATTGACCTTGCAAATGCTCAAATAATGAGTATGGATAAGCTCAATACTATGGCTGAAGACTTTGGAACTGTTAGTGCAACAGAAGCAAGAATAGCAGCAGAAGATGCTGCAGCTGCAGGGGTAACTCAAGAAACTATAAATGCTGGTAAACAATATCTTACAGAAATGGCTAGTGGACAACAAATTATTGAAGATATAAAAACCCAGCAATCTGCTGGAATAGGATCTTCAGAAATTGGACAGAATGTTGCTGCAGATATGGCTACTGCTGTTTCACAAGGAGTAGTTACTCAACAACAGGCTCAGGAAATTATTGCTGCTCTTGGGTCTCTAACAGGAGATCGCTCAATTACTGCTAATGCTTCTCAACAATTTAGAACCTATATGGAAGATCCCACAAAGGCTCCTGGTATGATTGCCAGTGACAGACTTGCTATGGTACAAAGACAGTTTGCAGGTGCAACAACTCAATCTACGCAAGCAGCTCAATATACAACTGTAGCTGGAGAGCAAGTATTAGTTTCTCCAGAAAAAACAACATCATCTATTACAGATCCAAATGCCGCCGCTGGTGCTGTTTCAGCAACAATGAATGCTTACGGTCAAGCTGTGGGCGGTATTGATGCTATTAATGCAAAAGCCGCTGCTGACATACAAGAAGCAAAAACTACAAAAGAAATAAGCGAAATAGTAAAACAAAGAAATATAGATTTAGCTGCTCAAAAAGTTATTATAGAAGAAACATATGCCGAACTTGAAAAACAAAAAACTACTGTAACTGCAACAAAATTTGATGATGCTTTCTTAAACTCATTTGATAAAGATAGTGACATGTACAATACTGCAATAGAAATTAACAAAATGAAAGATAGTGACATTAAAATGCAGTTCCAAGCAGACTTTGCTGGTGGAAATATGAGTCAGGCAACTGCAGAGTCAATTATAGGTGCAGTAGATAGCGAACAAGCTCTTATAGGATATTATAAACTTAAAGTTGCTGTAGAAACGGACAGAAAAGACGACGCACTTATATCAAGGCTTTTGGGAGTACCCACTAAGGCTATGGCTCCAGATAAACCTAAAAAAGAAAAAGACCCTGTTGTTACTGGTGGCGACAGTAGTGGTGGAAGTAGCACTCCGCCAGAAGACAAAGTGTTAACACAACTTCAGGCTAAACTAGACAAGAGGAGTAAAGCCTTAAACATCATTTCACTACAAGAAGCTAAGATTAATAAAAAATACGATGAACGCAAAAAAGCTCTTGAACAAATTGCAAAACTTAACAGTCAAATTGCAGAACAACAAAGGTCACAACTTGACATTGCCGATGCATTGTCACGTGGAGACATTGCTGCTGCTGCACGAGCGGTCCAGGCAGAAAGAACACGTGCCGCTGCTTTTGCTCAAGAACAACAAATGGCTTCTCTTGAAGAACAAAGAAAGCGAGAACTTTCAAGTGTTGAGTTCAAGGGAAAGACAAGGGAAGAGCTAGAAAAGCAGATGGCAGATCTGCAAATGAGAATTGCAAAACGTGAATATAAAAATGCTGCAGGTGGTGGATTAATGAGATATTCTGCTGGTGGAAGAGCTATGTCATACTTTGCAGCAGGAGGAAGTCCATTAGGGTCAGACACGATTCCTGCTATGCTTACTCCTGGAGAGTTTGTTATTAAACGACCTGCCGTCAAAAATTTCGGGGTAAAGAATTTAGAAGCAATAAATAATGGCAATAGCCCATCTTCAGGCGTGTATAATTATAGTATCAGCGTAAACGTTAGCACAGATGCAAATCCAGATCAGATTGCACGAGCAGTAGCACAAAACGTAAAACGTACAGATTCTTACAGAATAAGGGGTAATAAGCTATAATGGGATATTTTGACGGTAGACAAAAATACAACAGACCACAGGGAATGATGTGGACTGAAAGTAGTGATACTTATAATGCACTTACAGTACCATCTACAATAGCAAATCAATCAACCGTTTTAATTCTTTCTGACCATAATCGTTCTCCAATTAGTGTTGACAAATTAAGAATTGAAACAAGAGATAGAATGATTAATGGTCGTATGCGTTCTTTTCACACTGCAGACAAAATGTCAATTTCTGTTTCCTGGGAAATGTTGCCATCAAGGTCATTTGCTGGAGACCCAAATTTTAACTTATCAACTGGTCTTCCCCAGAATGCACTCATAGATAGAGTCACTAATCCTAAAAATCCTGCCAATACTGCAGAGTTTCAATACACAGTAGATGGCGGTGCAGGTGGAGTAGAAATACTAGATTGGTACGAGAGTCATACTGGACCATTCTGGGTATACCTTGCCTATGACAAGTACAATAATTTTGAGGCACAAAATAATAAATATGGATACTTAGATGTATATAACGAAGGTATTGAAATGTACATTGCAGACTTCTCTTACTCAATTGAAAAACGTGGAGCAAATAACTTTGACTATTATAACGTTTCTGTTACACTAGAAGAGGTATAATGTTCATAAATAATAATCTTCAATCACATCTAGAAACATCTGCAACCGTTCATGGGGAGTCTTTAATTCTTGCCGAAATCAATATGAACTATGCTGAAAATTTTGATGCAATTGGAAACTATAGATACCGTACAACAATTGAAAATCCAACTACTGCAAACTTTGGAGTTATAACAACGACGTATGACTCCACAGACGCTCTAAACGCCTACACAGGAGCAACAGATTCAGATGTTGTTATTGATGGCGGTATTGATACTAGCAATGTTCCAGTTGTTTTTACATCTATTCAAGAAAGAAAAAAACTTTTATTTTCTCTAGAAGATTGTTTTAATAGATTTAGACCAAGATCTGGAATCAACAAAGCAGTATATTATGGAGATACAGCAAACTCACGATTTTCTCACAGCGATAGCATAGACATGATGAGTAGACCTCGTTATTACGTTTCAGACAAAGAAGATAAGTTTAAATATTGGACATCATTTAGACAAGAAGAGTCTAATAATGTAGCGGTAGAAAGAGGAATTTCTGCTAAGGCATGTGTAGTATCTGAAACAGTAACTACATATCTAATTGATGATGCAGCACCATTCATTGTGTATAAAGAAAAAATTCCAGTAAATAGAATAATTGTTAAAATGCAAACACACGTTGGTTCAGTAAAACAAGACCCAATCAATTCAGGTTCTTATCAAATGATTGAAGATCCACTTTTTGATGATGTTGATGTTATTAAAAATAGAACAGTCCCAATTGATTGGAAAATTCAATACCTTGAAGAAAATCCTAATACAAATGTTTTAACTTGGCGAGATGCCTTAGACTTTGGAACGCTTTATCAAAATGGTAAGAATAACGGCTTTCCAGTTATTTCAAGAGATGGATATGTAGAACTTCATTATGGCAAAGACGGAGACGACTATACCTGGTATCTTGGCTCACAATCACAATCAAGCAATACATCAATTATGACTAAATTTAGTAATGTTGTAGAACTTGGTCCACCGCATCAAATTGGTGAATATGAAGAGTTTATGTTTATTAAAGGCTTAAGGGTTGTTGTAAAAACAATGAGCAGACGAGATGTTCCATTTGAACTTATTGAACTTTCTCCACGACTTGCTGCAGACTTTTCTTCAATCACAAAAGAATATAATACTAGCAGGGTTGCCTCAGATCTTGGATTAAGCGGTATGCCAGTTGGACAGCTACTAGCTTCAACTGGGTCAATTACAATAGCAGACTATGATCAAGTTTTAAATAGAAATAATCAAATTTCAATCTCAAACCCAACTGGAAGTGTTATTGCTAATTTTATAAATAGAAACTTGCAACTAAAATTTTTTGAAGTAATTAAAGAAGATATACAAGATACTTCAAAATGGTACTATGTTCCAATCAAAACACTATATGCTGAATCATTCCCAGAGTTTGACAATGATTCTAGACTAGCAACAATACAACTAAGAGATATGTTTTTTTATTTTGAGTCACTTACTGCACCACAAATTTTATTAACAAATGTCTCTCTTAGTTATGCAGTAGCAATGATTATGGACTCAATTGGATTTTCAAACTATGCATACTATAAATCAGTTAATGATAAAGATCCTATAATACCATTTTTCTTTGTAGCACCAGACACAACTGTTGCACAGGTCTTAGAAGATTTGGCGGTATCAACTCAGACAGCAATGTTCTTTGATGAATACAACAACTTTATTCTTATGAGCAAGAGATACATGATGCCAAATCCTGGAGATCGTCAACCAAATAATTATGATAAAGAAATTAACTTTACACTATATGGAACAACAGATTTTGCTAAGGTTGGCATATTGAACAATAAAACATCTAATAATACCCCTGTTTTATCTAATATTAAATCAATTGGTTCTGTAAATAAAAATGTTTTTAATGATGGTTCAATTAAATATACTTCACGATACATTCAAAAAAGTTATGGAGAAATTAGACAAGCATCTTTTATTGACAGAGATAAGACTTGGCAGTATAAGCCAGTGCTACTTTGGGAAATTGAACCTAGCGAAAACTCAAAATCAATAAATGAAGAAAAGGCAAGACAGGGATCATATGTTTTATCTGCTATTCCTCTTAACTCAAATTTATCTAATGTTATTCCTACAGTACAAAGTAATCAAATAATAAATAACATAATGGACTTAGGTGAGGGTATTTATTGGATACCACGTTATAATGGATATTTTTATGCAAATGGAGAAATGATTAAATTTGATGCAGTAGAATATAATGTTGCAAAACCACTAATAGGCTCTAACCTAACAACAACTACACTTAGTGGCAATACTACCATCACAACTATGTCTAGAATATTTAAAAATGTAAAACCTGGTCAAAAAATTGTAAAGGTTTCTGGTACTGGTAACATTGCAGCAAACACAACCATATCTTCAGTAACTCAAACAGAATCAGTAATTGACATATATGGAGAAAATGGTATACAGATAACAACAGTAATTACCCTATCTAGTCCTGCAACAGTTTCTGGAAGCATGATATTTAATATTGAAAATGATTCAAGCAATGTTTGGATAAACAATGTTCAGGAGTATCAGGATTATTTTGCACAAATTCCTTTTAATGGAAAAATGTATCCAACTGGACGTGTAAGAATTTTTGCAGAACCATTCTATGAATCATATAATGATAATGGAGTTACTAAAACTAGACTTAAAAATGGTGTAGTAAATAAACATGGTCGTGGTCAATTTAACACAGAAATAGTTAATCATAAAGCAGGTATTGAAGGTACAGACTGGACAGATGATACTAAAATTTTTGGAATGTTTATGGATTCTGATTATTTATTTAGTGATAAATCAAAGAAAGAACTTACGGTGCGAGTAGCGGTAGCAATACCAGGTGGGACTCCTAGTCCACAAATTACTCTTGTCAGCAATAAAGGAATAAGCAAAGGTAATACTGTTACTGGATCAGGGATTCCAGCTAATACTAAAGTTAAAAGAGTTAAAGGTACAAATATTATAGTTGTAAACAATTTATGTGAAAACGTAGTTGTTGATCAAGAAGTCTATATTACTGGAGATGGAATTAAGTCAAGAGATTTATTATTAACTGATCCAATAACAATAACAGGACTTGGTTTAGGAGATCCAAATGATGCAGAAACAGCAGCAAATACAATTGCAAAAGAAACAGTAAGAACTGGAATTATTAAAAATATGCTTTCTTCTGCTTATTATTCTGAAGATACTTTAAATTCTTTAAAATCTACTCAAACAGGAACAGTGCAATCATCAGCTTTAATTATGACTGGATCTACAGCAAAACCAACATATGGAAAACCACAAGACTTTATAGCTTACATTAAAAAAGATTTAACAAATAAAGTAATAAATCCAAAACTTTTTGGTTGTAGATTAAGAATTATTGGAAGACTAGATAATAATAATAATAGTGTTCAGAGTCCATATGGCTCTAACCCAATAGCTACAATTACAGCGACAAGCTCTAACGAGAATAAAACAGTTTATGCATCATCTGGTGGTATAAGCTTTATGTTTGATGAAACTAGAGGTCGTGGTTATTTTTTTGAAATTGCGGCACTTACTTCAGGTAATATAGATCAGTATAGTAATAAAGATGGAATTGTAAATGTATTATTTTATAAAACAGTAACTAAGTTAAATGCTAGTTTACAATCAATAATAAGAAAAAATAAATCACGAGAAATTATTTTTACTGGAGAAAACTCTTTTAAGCCTGGAGACATTGTAACAATATCTTTAGCTACTGAGACATCATACAATGGACAATATACTGTTTTAACAGCAAATACAAATAGCTTTACTGTAAAAGGAACTGCAGCAACATCTACTCAAACTATTATTTTATCTGGTGTTAATAGTGCAGCGTATTCCACAAAAAACAAAGCAATTCCATATAAGTTGTGGGAGGGTCTTTCAAACATAGTAGTTGATGATGGCAAATTTACTGGTCAGCATAGGCTAAAGGGTCAAGAAAATCCAAGCGTCTATGACCTAGCTGTTGAGTATGAGGATATTACCGAGGGAAGAAAATTTTATTTATACTTGAATCAAAAACTAATTGGAACAGTAATAGACCCATTACCACTTCCAGTAATGAATAATATTGCTCCATTTATTAGAAGTACCTCTAAGGTAATGTTTGAAAATATTTATGCTATTGGTCAAAATATTGCTGACAATGGTGTTAGCCTTCAGGATGCTCCTTTAAGATCTGGTTCACTATTTAATGAAGAGACAGATACTGATAACTCATTTAGAAAATATTCTATGAGTAGTGCTGTTCAAGATACATACATAAAAGGTATTAGTCCATTTCATCAACCAGACTATAAAATGTACTTTGAAGAGTTTGGAACAATTATGAGAGAATCTGCCTATTTTAACTTTAGATATGATAAAGCATATCCTGCTTTTATTTCAAAAATTGCACCAACATTTAATAAGCTAAAAGGATATGCTGTTTCTGGATACATTGGAAATGCATATGGTGCAGAGTTCTTAATATTTAATACAACTGATTCAGTTGTAAACCTAGATGAAACAAGCGGTAACTACTTAAGAATTCTTGGTGTTACATTTACACAGGAATCAGACCGCCAACTAACACTTGACGAATATTTAAAAGCAAAAAGCGATTTATCAAATCCAGATTTTAACAATTCTGTTTTAGAAAGTTCAATAGATAATCCCAATACTGCAGCAAAAAATCTAAGACTTATTAAGAATAGTCGTGTAACAAATGGACGTAATGAATTTTCAATTGATGCAACATATATACAAGATGCAGACCAGGCAGAAGAATTAATGGGGTGGCTAATAGAAAAAATGCTAGACCCAAAACTATCTGTAGGACTGTCAATCTTCCCAACGCCAACTTTACAACTTGGAGATATTGTTACAATTAATTATAAAACTAGAAATGCTCACGGAGACTTAATCGACGAAGTTGCCGATTCGTCTAAGCGATTTGTAATATATAATATTGAGTATGGTAGAAATGAAGATGGTCCAAATATGACAATATATGTAAGTGAGGTATCATAATGGTAAAAAGAAAAAAAAGAAAAAAGGGAAAAAAAGAAGAAACGCCATTAGCTAATAATATATTTTTGCCAGAGCCGTTATATGCAAGAGACAAGCGTGGAGTAAAAGCAGCAAGACCAGATATCATACTTAGTGAAGATGAACTTTCTCTTGAAAGTATGCAGGATTTTATTTTTGCTGAAATTGGTGGTCAAGAAGTTTTAGATATTTCAAGATCTGATTTTGTAAATAGTCCATTAAATCAACAGTATAGTGCTACGCCAGGAACTGGAACATCTTATATTCAAACAGATCCAATTGTTTTTTCGGACGGAATAAGAAACACATTTTCTTCTTTTGGTATGCTACTAGAAAATTATATTCCAGACGACACAACATTAAATATTTTAGAACTAGATAATGCTACAGGCACAATAACTATAAAACTAGTTAATGTAAGAGCTAGTGATAATGTAGAAGTTGAATTTTTACCATATGCCAGTGTTTCAGATGATATAATATTTGAAGGGATATAAATATGCTGACACAAAAAGGTAAAAACGTACTTGCCAAATACTTGGTAAACCAAGCTCCAGGGTACGCTGGATACATTGCTATTGGTTGTGGCTCTAACCCATTATCAACAATGACAGTTAACGTTACATCAGCAAACCTTACATCAAACATAATAACATTTATAACAAGTACAGCACATAACCTTTTACCTGGAAACGGTGTTTTTATTAATGGAGTGGATAACGCATTTGATGGCTCATATGTAATATCTACAGTGCCAAATACTACAGCTTTTACTGTTAGTAAAGTTGCCGCTAATATTGCTACCAATACATCACTAACCCCTGGAACAGCAACACAAAACTTTTTATATAGAGATCAAATGACTTTTGAAATGTTTAGAGTGCCGATTGTTTCTCGTGGAATTTTTACTGAAAATAGTTTAACTAAAGTTGTATTTACTGCAGAACTTCCAAACCTTGAGCAATACGGAATGACAGAAATTGGAATTTATCCTTCTGGAAGCAATCCAACAGCAAGTACTATTGACAGCAGAGTATTGTTTAATTTTTCAGACACAGAAAATTGGGAATATCATTCAGACGTTATTGAAAAATCAGTTTCTTATGTAGGTGGTGCAGGATATGCTGCAAATGGTGCAATGAATATTAGCAGTGCTGATAATTTTGTTTTGATTAATTCATATGATCCAATATTTAGTACATATTATAGAATGACATCAAAAGAACAACCAAGATTTGAATCAAAAACATTAATGCTTAGGGGGAATACTTCAGCAATAAATACCTCTTCTACAATATATTCAATTTATGAAAACTCTTCATTCCCAGAAAATCAATCTCATATTCACAATACAAATCTTTCTTTTTCATTTGATAAAAATTCTGCAGATGATATATTAAAATTAGCATTTTCAGTAGTTACAGATTCTACAAATGCTACACAATATTCAGAAATAAGTGGTCTTAATATTATTGTTCAGTTTGCAGACTCAGAAACATTAGGTAGCAGCGAATATGCTAACATGCAGTTTTCTCTAAATTCAACAGACCTAAAGGCAAATAATGCAAATACTCAATATTATGTTGTTCAAAAATCATTGTCAGAACTTAAAACAACAGCAAACTTTCAATGGTCTTCTGTAAACACGGTAAAAATTTTTGCATCAGCCTTTAACAATGTTGGAACAAATGTTTCTGCATCTAGCATTACAACTGGCATAGCCACAATAACAACTTCTACAGCACATGGGTTAGCAGCTGGAGACTCAATTTTAATAACTGGTAGAACTGGCTATAATGGTTTATACAAAGTTGCAACAAATGTAAATGCAACAGCGTTTACATATTCAATAACATCTACAGACATAGCGTCTAATTTAACAGATGGTGGGATAGTCACAAAACTTTTAGGGAATCATTGGATAGCATTAGACGGACTTCGTTTTGAAAATATATCTTCCGCTGCTGCAAATCCATTATATGGGCTTACTGGATATTCTTTGCTTGCGGAAACAACAGCATCATCTAACGGTGCATCAATTACAAACTATCCAGTAATAAAGCAAAGAAATACAAACAATTTTATAGAATTTAAATTTGCTGTAGATACTGGTGGTATTATATAGTGGCTAGTCAAGAAATATTTCAGGCACAAGTATTAACAACTTCTTTTCCACCAAGATTACCAGGTAATAAACTTGCACTTAGATATAAAGTAAAATCTTCTGATCTTAATCAAACCACTCAATGGTCTCCAATCTATTATATAAATGGACCAACTAGACTTCAGGCAACCACAAATTCAATCGATAATTTAACAGCCACAAAATTTGTAGTAGATTGGGTAGATGAAAATGTATCTGGTTACGATCTATTTGTTTCATATTCTATAGATCTTTCAACTTATACTGGAACAGTCAACTCTGTTGGAACTACTAAAACTATTTATTTTACTTCAGAATTTATTCCTGAAGAACTTAAAAATTTTAAGGTTGGCGATTTAATAGATGTGGCTGGGGTAGCCAACGCACTTAATGGAACTGCTACTGAAGGTGGAGCAGACATGAAAGTTACTGAACTTAATTTAACAACAAGTCCGTATTATATTAGATATATTGGCGACTCTAGCAACACAACAGCCAATACCTCAATATCAACTGGTTATTTTGCAACAGCAAATCTTGCAAGTCCAGAACAAAGATATCGTCAATATAGATATTTAGCAACCTATCCATTAACTGGAGAGGGAGAAAAAACCTACACTTTTCAATCAGCAATAACGCAGAATGGTGTTTTGCGTTATCAAACAGCAGCGGCAATAATTCAGATCGAAGGCACTAGTAAAGTTTTAGACTCATCTCTTCAAATTGCAAAGACTACCAGAGTGTCCCTCTAATCTGATATAATAATAGTATGAAACTTCCACTTCCAAATAGAGGTCAACCCTTTGACCTAGCTTTAGTATATAGAATAATTGAAGAAATTAATAATTTATGGAATGAGATTGGACTTCGTGTTTCTTCATATTCTTCTATACAAACTGCAAAAGAATCTATCAGTAGTGTTCGTTCAAGTGAAGTAAGAACTATTGCTGGATTTGTAAATGTCATTGACAATGCTAACGTAAAAACAAATGACGACAAGCCATTTACTTATACATTTGATAGAGCATTTAAGTATCCACCAATTGTATCTACATCACTAGAAACTATTGGTGAAAGCAATACTGAAGCAACCAAAAGTTCTACTGTAATTCTTACAAAAGTTAGCACAAGCACAATTGAGGGAATCATTAAATTTGAAACAGCAGGAACGGCTGCTGTACGAGTTAATCTTATTGCCGTTGGCATTCCTGTATAATGGACAGAGAGCAGTATAATTCTGCCCCAATAATTCCAGGTAGCAAAAAGGTTTGGTTTCTAAATGGCGACCTTGTTCGCATCCATCACTTCAATAGATCTAATGGAATTATGTCTGTATACAATATTATTAAAGATCAGATTGAAAGTTGTCTAGTTACAGATTTTAAACGGAATCGTGAAAGAGCATACACTGTAGGCGAAACAGCAATAATGGTAAACAGGCACAAGAAGTATATGCCCAGCCTTATGAAGCGTGGAGTAATTCCTGAGCCTATGGGGTCTCAGAAGGGCGGAGAGCGTGGCTGGCAAGTTCGATGCTATTACTCCGAATCACAAGTGCGTGATATTCGTGATATACTTGCCACCTACCATATTGGCAGACCAAGAAAAGACAAGCTAGTTACTAACACATTACGCCTTCGCCACAGGAGTTGACAAGACGTATGGGAGATGGTATACTGACATATACGAGAACTGAAGACGGCAGGTTTGTACCTGTTTGGTCCGAAAGTATTTAACGGAAGGGTATGAGATGGAAAACGAAAACACAAAAATTAACATTGCATTGGGCTATACGCTCAATCTTGGTAACTTTCAATCACTCCGCATTGATCTAGGCGTTGAAGATTCACGTCGTGAGGGTGAGACTGTACAACAGGCATTTGACCGTGTGTACGAGTTTGTAGAAGCACGACTTGTTGAAAAGATTAACGAGTCAAAAGACGAGATCGATAGCAAGTAATGGCTGAACGCAAAGACCGAATGGCTTTGCTCAGTAGATACTCTAAGCTTTATCTTATAAAGTACGAGGAAAAGCCATTACTAAATTTAAACGTAGAACAATGGGCTGCAGATGCACTCATTGAGTCATATGGCATATCCATGTGCTATGACCTACTAGAATATTATTTTGATGTATCACAAAACCCAACATGGAAGTATTTTGCACACTATACAGATAATTTAATATCTGCACAACAACAACATAAAAATGACATATCAGAAAGAGCAATCCGCCGTGAACAAGCAAGGAAGTGGTTAAGTGAATGATTCAGAAGCAAAGCTTATCTCAGCAGTACTACAAGACAAGCAGGTACACGTACTTTTACAAGCCAACGTGGAAAACATTCTTCGTACTCACAATGACATATGGCAGTTTATTAGGAACTACTCTGAGCATAACGGTACTGTCCCACCTATTACTCTTGTAGTAGACAAGTTCCGTGATTTTCATCCTGTTGATGGGGTTGGTGCAACTAAGCACCACCTAGAAGAACTACAGGCAGACTATCTTAATGACAGTCTAAAAGATATCCTACGCAACACTGCCGCAGATGTGCAGGGTGGTAAAGGCACAGAAGCCCTAGAGTCACTTATTCAAATGACCTCAGAGCTTAAGAAGAATACTGCCTCAATCCGTGACATTGACGTTACAGACATTGACGATGCAATTGCGTATTATGAAAATGTGCAGAGGCAGAATGATCTAGGACAGATTGGCATTAAGACTGGTCTTCCTGGATTTGACAACTATCTTCCTGCTGGCATTATGCCAGGACAACTTGGAGTTTTCCTTGCTTATCCAGGCATTGGCAAGTCGTGGTTATCTCTTTACTTTGCTGTACAGGCTTGGAAGCAGGGCAAGTCGCCTATGGTTGTAAGCCTTGAAATGAGCGAGACAGAGGTTCGTAACCGTGTCTATACAATTATGGGCAATGGTCTTTGGTCGCACCGCAAGCTGTCTTCTGGCGAAGTAGAGATAGACATGCTTAAGTCTTGGCACGAGAAGAATCTCCAGGGCAAACCTGAGTTTCACATCATCTCTAATGATTCTGGTGGAGAGGTTACACCATCAGTTATGCGAGGGAAGATCGATCAGTACAAGCCAGACTTTGTAATCGTAGACTACCTACAACTAATGTCACCAAACCAGAAGTCGGATAATGAAACTGTCCGTATGAAAAACCTTTCTCGTGAGCTAAAGCTTATGGCTATCTCCGAAGAAGTGCCTATTATTGCTATCTCTTCTGCTACACCTGATGATGTTAATAAACTAGATACTGTTCCTACACTGGGTCAAACCGCTTGGTCACGTCAGATTGCTTATGATGCTGACTGGGTAATGGCTCTTGGTCGTGGTGCTAACTCAGATGTTATTGAGTGTGTATTCCGTAAGAACCGTAATGGCTTTATGGGTGAGTTTATGGTACAGGTAGATTTTGACAAGGGACTATATAAATACAAAGATTTTGAAGATAACTAGTTATAATGGAGTATGCAAAATCAACATCACAAACCAATCAAGCGATTTGGTCTAGATGGCATCATTCACGACGAGGCAGCAATGCCAAGACTAAAACAAGAATATATTAGATTATTAAAAACTGAAATGATTCTAACTGGGTATGCACCTAGACTAGACATCGATCCAGACTTTACAATTTTTTACAATCACGAGAAAGAAATCTTTGAATTTCAATTATCACTATATGGAACATACCTAGGAAAGAATAAAACACAATGGATAACAGGAATAGACGGAACACAAATAGTTCCTACACACAAGAGCAAATCAAAAGAGTCCTTGCAGGATCAGGCATAGATATTGAATCAGAAGTAGATTCAGACTACATTATCTTTTGCCCTTTTCACGTTAATCATAGATCACCAGCAGGTGAAATTGATAAGCGTAACGGAACATTCTTTTGTTTTTCCTGTCACCACGTTGCAGACCTAGTTGAAGTTGTAGTGAAAACATCTGGTCGTACATATTTTGAAGCGGTACGTTTTATTAAGTCTAAAGGTACAGAATCAGATCTTATTTCAGAAATTAATCGTCAATTGTATACTAAGCCAGACTACATACAGTTTGACGAACTACTAATTAAAAGATTAAATACGCAAGCACTAGAAGCACCTCGTGCAATGCGTTACTACACAGGTCGATCAATAACGGAACAGTCCGTAAAAAAGTTTGGTCTTGGATTTTCTGAGAAACAGGATATGGTAACAATTCCTGTACACGCTCCAGACGGAATGTGTATTGGATTTGTTGGTCGATCAATTGAGGGCAAGGAGTTTAAGAATACTCCAGGAATGCCTAAATCAAAACTTCTGTTTAACCTGCATAGGGTCAAAACAGCAGACAGGGTATATATAGTCGAATCATCTTTCGATGCCATACGCCTTGATCAAGTTGGATTTCCAGCGGTAGCAACCCTAGGTTCTAACGTATCCAACATACAGATTGAATTGCTAAAGAAGTATTTCAATAACATAATAGTTATTGCAGATAATGATGAAGCAGGAGGAAACATGAAGTCAAAGATTATTGATAAGCTTGGCTCTCGTGTATCCGTGATCACACTAGAAAAACAATACAAGGATATTGGAGATATGAAGGATGAAGATATTGCAAATCTGGATGTTGCATTTGACAAAACCATCATGTCTATGCTAAACTGATAACCTCAACAACACAAGGAGAAAACTATGAGTGCAATTAAGGGACTTAAAAATCTAAACGCCCTACTCGAAAAACCAAAGTTCGAAGGAACAAAAGTTCGTTGGCTTAAGCTTGCTGACGGACAGTCTGCTGCGATTCGTTTCGTAGAAGAACTAGATGCAGATTCACCCTACTACGATGAAAGTCGTGGAGAGGCTTGTGTATTTGCAGAGCACACCAACCCAAAGGACTACAAGCGTAAGGCTGCTTGTACAGTAGATTCGGAAGGTCGCTGCTACGGCTGTGAAATGGCTCGTAAGGAGCCTAAGTCTGGCTGGAGAGCACGTAACCGCTTCTATTGCAATGTCCTCGTTGAAGACGGTCTTGAAGACCCTTACGTGGCTGTATGGTCACAGGGTATTTCAAAGCAGTCTGCTGTACCCACATTGATGGAGTACTTTGACGACACCAAGGGTATTTCAAATGTTGTTTGGAAGATCAAGCGTAACGGTCAGGGAACTGAAACAAGTTATACACTTCTTCCCAAGGGACCTGATACAGAGCCTTTTGACTGGTCGGCACACGAGTTCCACAACTTGGAAAACGTTCTTCGTGAGATTCCTTACGCTGAACAGGAAGCATTCTACTTCGGTTTTGATGCTCCATCCATTACCTCTGCTACTAACGCAGACTGGTAATAAAATCTGTGCTGGGCAAACACATTAAACTGCCCACCTTAAACTTTTTCATTTTTAACGTAAGGATTTTATGAGTTACGCTGGGCTTCACGTTCACACCCACTACTCGCTTTTCGATGGCATTGCTACCCCACAGGAATATGTGGATCGTGCAGTTGCACTGGGAATGCCAGCCATTGCTATCACAGACCACGGAAGTCTTTCGGGACACCGTGAATTGTATCGCTCTGCTAAAGAAGCTGGCATCAAGCCAATTCTTGGTATTGAGGGGTACATTACCAAAGATCGTTTAGACCACACAGATAAAAAAGACAAGAACGACCCACTTGATCTTAACTATAATCACCTTATTATTCTTGCAAAGAATACCACAGGTCTAGAGAATTTAAATAAGCTTAACGAACTTGCTTGGACAGAAGGTTTCTACAAGAAGCCTCGTATTGACTGGCAAATTCTTGAACAGTACAAGGAAGGTCTTATTGTTACCTCTGGTTGTTTGTCGGGGGTACTGGCTAAAGCAATTGAATCAGACAATCTAGCCTATGCTAAGGAACACATCAAGTGGTGTAAAGATACCTTTGGTGACGACTATTACATTGAGGTAATGCCACATAACCCCAAAGAAGTAAACGAGATGCTGCTTGAGCTTGCAGACGAGTTTGGCATTACACCTGTAGTCACACCTGACTGCCACCACTCAGACAAAAGTCAGAAAGAAATTCAAGAACTTAAGTTAATCCTTAACTCATACTCAAATAAAACTGTTGGAGATTCAACATACAACGGTACAAAAAAGTATGACAATCTTATGGACAAGCTTGATTACTTATATGGTGAAGACCGTCAAATGTCATTTAATAAGTTTGACATTCATTTGCTGTCAGATGAAGAGATGCATGATGCCATGAAAGCTCAGGGTATTGATCGTGAGGATATGTATGAAGCAACTCTTGAGATTGTAAACAAGATTGAGGATTATGATATTCAGGACTACCGTGATCTACTGCCTGTCCAGTATCAGGACCCAGACGGAGAGCTCCTCAGCCTCGCTCTGGAGGGCTTAAAGGCTAAAGGCTTAGATCAGAACCAGGAATATATTGACCGTCTTAACGAGGAGCTGACGATCATTAAGGACAAGAACTTTGGTCCTTACTTCCTAGTTGTACGCTCTATGATTGCTTGGGCTAAGAAGGAAGGCATTATGGTTGGACCAGGACGTGGTTCGTCTGCTGGTTCGCTACTCTGCTATTCGCTTGGCATTACAGATATTGACCCTATCGTACACGGTCTACTGTTCTTCCGATTTATTAACCCAGAACGTAATGACTTTCCAGATATTGATACAGATATTCAGGACACACGACGTGAAGAGGTCAAGGACTATCTGGTTCGTCAGTATCGTCACGTTGCCTCTATTGCTACGTTCTTGCAGTTCAAGGATAAAGGTGTTGTGCGAGACATTGCTCGTGTGCTAAATATCCCACTTCCCGATGTTAATAAAGTTATGAAGCTTGTGGATACTTGGGAAGACTACTGCTCATCATTATCTACGGCAGAGTTTCGTGAAAAGTATCCAGAGATTGAGTTATATGGAGAGCAGCTGCGTGGTCGTATCCGTGGTACTGGTATCCACGCTGCTGGTGTTGTTACATCTAAGGAGCCTATCTTTAAGTTTGCTCCAATGGAGACTCGTACAGCACCAGGAAACAAAGAGCGTATTCCTGTTGTTGCAGTAGATATGACAGAGGCAGAGCGTATTGGTCTTATTAAAATTGATGCTCTTGGTCTCAAGACACTATCGGTTTTGCAAGACACGCTTGCAATCATTAAAGACCGTAGTGGCAAAGACATCGATCTTCTTAAAATTGATATGGATGATAAGAATGTCTACTCCATGCTATCTGACGGATTCACTAAGGGTGTCTTTCAGTGTGAAGCCACGCCATACACTAACTTGCTAGTTAAGATGGGTGTTAAGAACTTTGCAGAGCTTGCTGCCTCTAATGCTCTTGTCCGTCCAGGTGCTATGAATACTATTGGTAAAGACTACATTGCTCGTAAGCACGGTAAGCAAAAGATTACCTATCTTCACAGTGTTATGAAAGAGTTTACAGACGACACCTATGGGTGCGTTCTGTACCAAGAACAGGTCATGCTTGCTTGTACAAATCTTGGCGGTATGACAATGGCAGAGGCTGACAAGGTTCGTAAGATTATTGGTAAAAAGAAGGATGCTCGTGAGTTTGATGCCTATAAGGATCAGTTTGTAAGAGGAGCCTCTAGATATGTAACTACATTCCAAGCAGAAGAGCTCTGGCATGACTTTGAGGCTCACGCTGGGTACTCATTCAATAAGTCCCACGCTGTAGCATACTCAACACTGTCCTACTGGACTGCTTGGCTCAAGTACTACTACCCAATCGAGTTTATGTTTGCACTTC
>Ga0214921_10003855_pt1 | contig 22641 bp, 15 predicted proteins | sample LL1505_MetaG_FD_177992 | JGI IMG/M metagenome (GOLD analysis project Ga0214921, IMG submission 177992) | Freshwater microbial communities from Lake Lanier, Atlanta, Georgia, United States - LL-1505 | ecosystem: Environmental > Aquatic > Freshwater > Lake | place: USA: Georgia | collected... | reverse complement strand
ACCAGAACATCCCGGACCGGACCGGACCGATCGTCGTACTCCGCAGCACCGGAAATAAAAATGCACCCATGCGGCGCGGTGTAAACGGTGCGAGCGACCCAAGCCTCAAAAATCGCGGTCAGGCGTTCAAGGCCGCGCGGTCGGGCCAGGGCTGGCCTTAGAACATCCGCAATAAAACGGGCTTCATGGGCTTGGAGGACCATAATCTGCAACTCCTCGCGCGACCCGAAATGCGCGAAGACGCCGCTTTTGGACATCTGTCGATGCTCGGCCAACTGACCGATCGTCAGCCCCTCAAGACCCTGTTGCGCCGCAATCTGCAACGCCGCATCGACGATACCGGCACGGGTTTGTTCCCCTTTACCCAACTTACCCAATCTCCCCAATCTCCCGAAGCTGAACCATTTTTTGCGATCTATTCAACATCGAACGTCGAAAAAAATACGAACGGTCGTACTATTTTCGAATTTTAGCCTGCTGTCAAGCCCAGCCAATCGACACAGACCCAATCCCTGTTTGCGCCCCTCAGGCGCCGACAATCCATCCCTCAAGCGGGTCCATGTCAGGCGGCAAACCCCAATTCATCTCCCGGCGGGTCAGGGCCCAAGCGGCCAGCACCAAAGCCAGAACGGCATCAAGCCGATCGCCACCCGGCTCATCAACCAGTTGCTCGCGTATCTCCAGGGGCAGAACGACTGGGCGGCTGTCAAAACCGTAATCGCCCCGCTCAAGCGAAGCCACGATCGCTTCACGAGCGTCCCGGCGGGGCCCCGTCGCCCCACGAGCGGCATCACTCTTGTACGACTGCTTACCCACACAGGCACGTGCGACCAGCGCCGGATAGGCTTCAAGAGCGATCCGTCCTGGGTCGCCAGCCTGCAATCCGGGCAGCGTCACGCCCGCGGCCAGCAGGCGCGGTACCCCCGCATGCAGCATGAACGCCACCGGCGGATTCACCCACTTCATCGAAGGACTCGATCGGGCAGGTCCATCGGTGGCCCGGTGCGCAAACCGATGTCCGACTGGGCGATCGGCACAAAAGGACCGGAAGTGCGCACGAATCTCATCGCGGGAGAGCTGGGTATAGAAGTCAACCATCGCCCGCCAGTCCTCGGGCCAACCGAGAGTCTGTACCAGCGTTCGCGGCAGCCCAAAGGGGAGATCAAACGCACCCACCCAGGGCCCGGGCTGGTTCAGTTGCCGATCGAACGCCGCCCAATCCGCGCAGCGCTCCACCGAAACGACGCGGATCGCGCCCCCAGGCCCGGCTGAGAGCCGCGGCTCAAGGACACCGTGGGCCACGGTGATGGGCTTGCGCCGCGAGGGCGCGCTGGTGAAATCCACGCCCAATAGGGTCCAGTTGGTGCTGCGCTTAAAGGTGCTGTGCTCAAAATCTGACACGATCGCCTGTCCCGTGACCCGAAATTGCAACCATTGCCCGCAAAAGCGCAAAAGCAAACGCTTGTAAACATCGGGCGGCGAGCCCCCGGCGGGCATGCCGCGTGGGCACCAGGGGGCGTCCGCCGTGCTCAATCAGACGTTCAATCGCGCTGCGCAAGACCTGCGCAAACTCCGAGTTGATCACCACGATATTCGCTTCGCGCGCTAACAGCAGCGAAAACGGATCGATGTTTGAAGATCCCACAGTTGCCCAGTCGTCGATCACTGCCGCCTTGGCATGCAAAAAACTGGGCTGGTACTCGATAATTTCAATGCCCGCGCTTAGAAACTCCCCATACATCGCCTGCTGCGCCCAATGCGGCAATCGGTATTCTTCGCGGCCCTGCAATAGCAGGCGCACCCGAACCCCGCGGCGGGCGGCCGCTCGCAACGCACGGCGAAAGCGCAGCCCCGGCACGAAATAGGCACAAGCAATCAGAATGTCCTGCCGCGCGCGCCCAATCGCCCGCAGATAGGCGCGCTCAATGGCGTGGCGCAGGCGCAGGTTGTCGCGTAAAACCAGCATGGCTCGCAAACGGCCGGCGACGGCCGGGGCCGGGCCGGGCGGATCCGGCATTCTCGAGAGCGGCGCGCGGCGGCGCTCCGGCCCATGTCGCGAACCCTTCCCCATCTGCATCCTCATCCGAAACGGCATGTTCGTCACCGTCAACTGCCACCAAAGTCGCCAAGCCGCCAAGTGCACACTGGCAACGATCGGGCCCCGCAACTGAACCGCAAAATCCGCGCGCGGTGCTGCCAAAGCGCCGTGATTGGGATCGATCTGATCGTCAATCACGTTGATTCCACCGACAAAAGCGATCTCGCCATCGATGACGGCGAGCTTCCGATGCATACGTCGCAGACGCTTACGGCTCCAAAGCAACGCTCGGTTCTCCGGACGAAAAACCTCGATTCGCACGCCCGCGGCCTGCAGGTGCTGGCCTAACGCCGGATCAAATGCGGCGCAGCCAAAGCCGTCAATAATCAGATGGACCGCAACCCCCCGGCCCGCCGCGGCGGCCATGGCGCGGGCAATTCGCCAGCCACTCGGGTCGGCCTCAAACAAATAACTTTCCAGAAAGACCGTGTGCTTCGCCACCCCCATCGCGTGCTCGAGTGCCGGAAAATACTCGGCCCCATTTTGCAGCAAGGTCACCTCATTGCCAGCCACGAGGCGAGGGCGCAGGGGCGTCGTCCAATGAGGAGGGCGAGGAGACTGAGAAAAATGAGGAGTCAGATCTCGCATCGACTTCGGGTGGCCTCAGGCTTCGCGATAAGACGACCCCGCCAGAGGCCGAAGATCAGCCACCAGCGGCGCATGATCGGAAAGCCGCGACCACGCAGAGCCCTGCAGAACCTTGACCTGTTCGACCGCAAAACCGCGCTGATAAATCCGGTCAAGCTGCAACCAGGGAAAGAGACTTGGGAACGTTCTTGCGGCGCGCGAACCCGCTTGCGACGTTGACCAGCACTCATGAACGTCGAGTGCATGGCGCAGGGTGTCGCTTAACCGGTGTCGCCAGTCATTGAAGTCGCCCGCGATCAGGAGTGGCCCCGACGCGGGAACGACCTCACGAATCCAGTGAATTAATGCGGCGACCTGACGCTCTCGGCTCGACCCGAGTAGACCGAGGTGGATCACAAAACAATGCACCTCGACCCCGTCGATCCCGACCACGCAATGGAGCACGCCCCGACGCTCGAGCACATGGTCAGACACATCAAGATGGTCGCGGCGCAAGATCGGAAATCGCGACAAAAACGCGTTGCCATGATGGCCGTGCAAGTAATTTGCATTGCGCCCATAAGCCGACTCGAACACCGGTCGAAGCTGCGGACCATGGGCCAAAAAAACCTCCTGACTCTCGCTCGGCCAGTGTTTGATGTGCCGGGCGTGACGATCGTGACGACCCTGAACCTCCTGCAAAAAAATCAGATCGGCCTTGAGTTCATGCAAGCGCCGGCGCAACTCATGCAAGGTCGCCGCGCGCCGAAATCCAAATAGCTCCGCCGCGACGCCCTTATGAATGTTGTAAGTGGCGACGCGCAGCGCGGGCAATGATCGTGACAAGTTGGCGCGAATTTAGTGGGCGATCATCGGCGACGGGGTAAGGACTCTATTGCGGCGACGTTGGTCATCGAAAAACAACGCTGGGACGCTTCTCGCCAGGGCAACCAGAGAAAACCCCGATGCTCGCGGGCCGACAGCGTCGGCGCTTGAATATCGGGCAGACAGAAACCAAACGCATGCTCAACGTTCTGAGTGACCCCGGGCGCATAGCGATGACGCCAATGCGGATAGATTTCATAACGATTGTGCTCGCACCAATCGGTCAAGACCGAGCCTGCGATTGCATCGGGCTCGAAACCCGTTTCTTCAGCCAACTCTCGCCGTGCGGTATGCATCAGCGGCTCGTCCACCGCGTCCTTACTGCCGGTCACCGATTGCCAAAAACCGGGACGGTCGGCGCGCTCCAAAATCAGCACATCCAGCTGCGCCGTGTAAATCACGACCAGCACGGACTCCGGGATCTTGTTGCCGCTCAAGCGCGGTCCGAGGCACGCACCCGGATGTGCAATTCTCGCAACTGCTTCTCATCAACCAGGCTTGGGGCCTGGGTGAGCAAACACTGCGCACGCTGCGTTTTCGGGAACGCGATCACGTCCCGAATCGATTCAGCACCCGCCATCATGGTGACGATCCGATCCAACCCAAACGCGATCCCACCATGCGGCGGGGCCCCATATTGCAGCGCATCGAGCAAAAAGCCGAACTTGGCCCGGGCCTCTTCGGCCTGAAGATTGAGCGCACGGAAGACCTTGCTCTGGACCTCTTCACGGTGGATTCGCACCGAACCGCCACCGATCTCCCAACCGTTCAAAACCATGTCATAAGCCTTGGCGATACACGCGCCGGGATCGGTTTCCATCAGGTCTTCATGACCGTCCTTGGGAGCCGTGAACGGGTGATGAACGGCGACCCAGCGTTGATCCTCTTCGTCATGCTCGAACATCGGGAAATCAACCACCCAGAGGGGCTTCCAAGGCGCTGCATCAAGGAGGCCGTTCTGACGGCCAAACTCGGAATGACCGATCTTCTGACGCAACGCCCCGAGCGAGTCGGCAACGACCTTCGCCCGATCGGCACCAAAAAACACGATATCGCCGTCCTGCGCGCCAGTGCGCTCAAGAACAGCTGCGATCGCCGCGTCATGCAAATTCTTAACAATCGGCGACTGCAAGCCGGCGCGTCCCTTGGCCACTTCGTTGACTTTGATCCACGCCAGTCCCCCCGCCCCATAAATTGCGACGAATTGCCCGTACTGGTCGATTTCACTGCGGGAGATCTTGGCCCCACCCGGTACACGCAGCGCCGCCACCCGACCACCCTTGAGGTGGGCCGCATCGGCAAAGACCTTGAACTCCACGTCCCCCATGGCATCGGTGAGATCGGTGAGTTCAAGCTTGACCCGAAGATCCGGCTTGTCACTACCAAACCGTCGGATGGCCTCCGAGTAGGCCATGACCGGGAATGGCTTGGGTAGGCTCACCGCAATGGCTTGCTCGAAGACATGTCGAATCATGTCCTCGAACAAATCACGAATCTGCTGCTCGGTCAGAAACGAAGTTTCGCAATCGATCTGGGTGAATTCGGGCTGTCGGTCTGCGCGCAGATCCTCATCACGAAAACATTTCGTAATTTGGTAGTAACGGTCAAATCCCGACACCATCAGCAACTGTTTAAAGAGTTGCGGGGACTGTGGGAGCGCAAAAAACTGCCCCGCGTGGACCCGCGAGGGCACGAGATAGTCTCGAGCTCCCTCCGGCGTGCTCTTGGTAAGCATCGGTGTTTCGATGTCCAAAAATCCCTGAGCGTCCAGGTAGCGCCGCACTTCCATCGCCACCCTGTAGCGCAAGATCAGGTTGCGCTGCATCGGCGGTCGGCGCAGGTCCAGAACCCGATGGGTCAACCGGGTGGTCTCAGAAAGATTGTCGTCATCCAGTTGAAACGGGGGCGTCACTGACGGGTTCAGGATCTCGAGTTCGTGGCAAAGAATCTCGACCTCTCCACTGCCGAGGTTCGGGTTGGTTGTGCCTTCAGGGCGGCCACGCACCCGACCGGTCATCCGCAGGCAATATTCATTACGAATCCGTTCCGCGGTGGCAAAGACCGACTCGCGGTCCGGGTCACAAACCACCTGGACGATGCCTTCCCGATCACGCAAATCAATAAAGATCACGCCGCCATGATCGCGCCGACGCTGGACCCAGCCAAACAGCGTGACGGTTTGATCCAGATGCTGGGCCGAAACAGCACCGGCATAGCAGGTGCGGCCGAAAGACGGTGCGCTCATGGCAGACAACTTGGTAAAAAGGTGAGGAGCGCGCGGTCAGCGCGACCGCGGCGGAGGTTTGACGCCCGGCGCCACAACCCCCATAGAAACGACATACTTGAGTGCTTCATCAACACTCATGTCGAGTTCGATCACATCCGACATGGGCATCATCAGGAAAAAACCCGAAGTCGGGTTTGGCGTCGTTGGTACGTACACCGACACCATGCCATCGCCGGCCCGACGGGCCACTTCGGGCGCAGGGACGCCCGTCTGAAAAGCAATCGTCCAACAGCCGGCGCGCGGATATTGAACCAGAAGAGCCTTCCGAAAAGCCTGCCCACTGTCCGAGAGTAATGTGTCCGAGACCTGCTTAACGCTGGAATAGATCGTACGAACGATCGGGATTCGGGCGAGTAACGCCTCCCAGAACAGAACCAGGCGCTGGCCGAGAAAATTGGCGGTCAACATCCCGGTCACCAAAACCGCCAGAATCGTAAGCAAGGCCCCAACCCCTGGAATCCGAAGTCCCGTAAAGCGCTCGGGCTGCCAACTGGTTGGCAAAAGCGCCAAACTCTGATCGAGGGTGCTCACAATCAGATTCAAGACCCAGAGGGTGATGACGAGCGGCACCCAGATCAGCAACCCGGTCACCAGATAACTGCGCAGTCGGTTCATGACAGTCGGCGCCGGTTTGTTCACGCTTTGGACCCACCGACTGAGCTCGCTGCGCCACCACTGCCGGTTGCGCCACTCGAACCCGATCCGCCGCCCCCGCCCGGCGACCCCACAGCCGCTTTAGATCCGCTGGACTCGGAACCCGCTGCAGATCCGGACGACGATCCGGCTGAAGACGCGCCGGGAGACTCCCCAGCCGCCGCCGCGCCGCCCGAAGTACTGTCCTTCGAAGCGCTGTCCCTCGAAGCATTGTCTTTAGACGCCGCGTCCTTAGTACCCTGGCTCTCGTCCCCACCTTTTTCCGAATCAGAAGCCGGTTTCTTCGCACCACTGTCGCGAAAATCCGTGGCATACCAACCTGTTCCCTTGAGCTGAAATCCGGCTGCAGTCAACTTGCGGCGATAGCGTTCCGCATGACAGGCGGGGCAAACCGTCAAGACCGGGTCGGACAACTTCTGCAAGGTGTCATGTTCGTGGCCACAAGCGTCACAAAGGTAGGCGTAGATCGGCATGGGAAGAGGGAATTTCGACGACGAAAAACACTCGAGTATAGCGCCCGCCCGCCGGATTTTCACCGCGTCCCTACGCCACCTGCCCCATTGCACGGACAAGCGCAGCCCGACGAGAGGTCGCCGTGCCCCCCAGTACGAACCCCTGCAAACGCTCTTCGCGATCCTTGAAGTGGCCTTCGAGGCCACCGTCGGATTCCAGAAAGCGCCACTCACCCTCAATACCCTGCGGTGCCGGAACCACACTCAAGGGGAAAGCCGGTGTCTTGACCGCCACGGGCATCACCGGATAGACCACAGCCGTCGGCGTCCCCGTGAGCGTTTTTGCGAGCGCGCGCGCGCCGGTCATCAGCGGCAGCACGTAGGGCAAAACCTGGCCGTCGACCTGTGCACAGTCGCCCAGCGCGTAAACCTCCGGCTCGTTTGTGCGCAGCATCGCATCCACCAAAATCCCGCGGTCAACGGTCAGACCTGCTTTGGCCGCCAGTGCGGTCCGGGGCTGCAAGCCCACCGCGGACAGGACGAGATCGGTTGACAGTCGTCGGACCTCAGTCATTCCGGCCTGAATCGATCCGGCTTGCGTCGATCCCACCACCACCCATTCGACCACCAACCGCGCACCATCCCGGTGGACCGCCCGGACGGAGGCGCCCAGATGGAAACCAACCCCCGCCGCGGAGAGCGCAACTTGCATGGCCCGGCCCGCGCGCTCGGGCACCAAACGGCCGAGGGGTAAAGGTGCGAGGTCAACAACATCGACTTGATAGCCAGCGATGGCTAGGTCGTTCGCAAATTCACAACCAATGAGCCCGGCACCCAAAAGGGTGACGTGCGCACCGGTGGTAAGCGCCGCATGAAAGTGGCCATAGTCGCCCAAATCGTTGACCGAAAAGACCCGATCGCTCGCATCACCCTGCAATGGCAGCCGGATCGGATCGGCACCCACCGCGAGCACCAATGCTCGATATGGGACGACCCGATCATCAAGAACGACTGAGCGTGCGACCGTGTCGATCTGAACCACCTCGCGCTGCGCTAAGACCGTGGCCTGAATTGCCGCGGCGGCAGCCGCGGCCGGCGTAGTCACCAGGCTAGCCGGCGTGCGCCCTCCGGCCAAGGCATTGGAAAGCGTGGGCTTCGAGTAGAACGCCCCCTCGTCGCGGCTGATCAGGACGATCGGGGTGTTCGGATCGAGCTTGCGAAACTCTCGTGCAAGCGTCCAGCCGGCAAGTCCGGTCCCGACAATCACCAAAGGGGCGCCCATGGCTTAGATCACCACCATTTCGAAGTCCGACTTAGCAACCCCACATTCGGGGCAGGCCCAGTCCTCGGCAACCGCACTCCAGAGCGTGCCCGCGGGGATCCCGTCCTCGGGGCGGCCTGTCGATTCGTCAAATACAAAACCGCAAACAATACAAAGGTACGTATTCATCATTTTTCCTAGATAAAAATTGGCAAGAAGGTTCGCCTTCGGCACGCGAAAGTGAGACCGTGGCAGTTAGACCGTGGCAGCCCGAACCCGATCGAGCACCAGGTGGTAGGCGTTGGCATGCTTTTCTTCCACCTTCGCGAGTGCTGCGAATCGCTTCGCCGCTTTATCGAGCATGGCGCGAAATGCCTCGGCGTGCTCACGCGACTCGGCGATCTGCTCGTCAAATTCGGCGACAGCCGACTGATTCCCTTCTTCGACCGCGAGATGGCGAAAGGTCGGGTACATCGTGGTGAATTCGTAGGTTTCGCCTTCGATGGCGATTTCCAGAGCCCGTGCGGGGGTCAGCTTGGATTTTGGATAAAGCAGATCGAGATGCCCAAAAGCATGCATCACCTCCTGATCCGCGGTCGCCTCAAAATGGCTGGCGGTTTCTTCATCGCCCGCCTCTCGAGCAACCTTGGCGAAATAGCGATACTTGACGTGAGCCATCGACTCACCGGCGAATGCGGATTCGAGATTGGCAATCGTGGCCGAGGCCGAGGGCGTGGTTGCGGACGTTTTGGTGGTTGGTGTCGTTGCTGTGGTCATTTGACTACTCCTAGATGAATGATGCGTGAAGCGACCCACGCATCATGCAAGGAGCACGACCCGCCGCGCCAACGGATCATTTCGATCGTCGTGATCGGTGGCTCCGATCACCCTGAGGTCAACGCGGGAGGCTCTAAACCAAAGGCTCAGAGCGCCCATGTCAGAACGGAATATCGTCGTCCTCAGGCGGGAAGCTATCCGCACCCCGACCCGCCGTGGGCCCTGATCCAGCCGACCCGGCAGAGCTTGGCCGCGGGGCCGCGCCCGCACGGGCACCTGCAAGAGATTCACGCGGCCCGGAACCGGCGCCCGACGCCCCTTCCTCACCCGCGCGCGCCATGCCGTCGCGTGTCCCAAGCATCTGGAGCTCGGTCGCATCGACGTCCAGGGAGTGCCGCTCAACCCCCTCGCGATCGTTGTACTTGTTCAGCTTGAGGCGGCCCTCCACGTAAACCTGACGGCCTTTCTTAAGGTATTCCCCAGCGATCTCGCCCAGTTTCCCGCCGAAGGTGACCCGATACCAATCGGTCTCTTCACCGGCCTTGGTTTTGCGGGTCACCGCAATACTGGTGTTGGCCAGTGCACGGCCGTCCGGTGTGAAACGCACCTCGGGGTCACGCCCCAAATTTCCGATCAAAGTAACTTTTGCATATGACATGTGGATCTCCCAGGGTTCTGGTTAAATATACAGTGCTTTGCGAGCGATGGAATCAGACGGGTGGCTGAGGCGGCGGGCCAAATGAGCGAACCATCGAAGCTGCAGGTGGCCGATTTCGGCGGGATTCTGGCCCTGTTGGCGGGGGGTATACGGCTTACCGGACCGGGCCGGCTATAGTAGCAAGTTGCTCGAACCGATGCCGCCGGATGGCCAATGTGACCCCCAAGCCGAATCACCCGATCGCGCCACCGTCGACGACCACCGAAATTCGCATTCGCGGCGCTCGAACCCACAATCTCAAAAACATTTCCCTTGACCTGCCGCGCAACGCGCTGGTGGTGATCACCGGCCTGTCGGGTTCGGGAAAATCCTCGCTCGCTTTTGACACGCTGTACGCCGAAGGCCAGCGCCGCTACGTCGAGAGTCTGTCGACCTATGCGCGCCAGTTTCTCCAGCTGATGGAAAAACCCGACGTTGATCTCATCGAGGGTCTGTCGCCGGCGATTGCAATCGAGCAAAAAGCCGCCAGTCACAATCCGCGTTCCACCGTTGGCACCGTGACCGAAATTCACGACTACTTGCGCCTCCTCTATGCGCGGGTTGGAACCCCGCACTGCCCGAGTCATCCCGCCGAGGCCCTCGCCGCCCAATCGATTTCACAAATGGTGGATGCCGTCATGGCACGCCCGCCGGGCCGACGACTCATGGTCCTGGCCCCTGTCATCACGCAACGCAAAGGCGAACACCTCGAATTGTTCGAATCTCTGCGCGCGCAAGGGTTCGCCCGCGTCCGGGTGGCTTCTGAGGGTGCGGGAGGCCCGACCTTGCATGAGCTCGATGCGGTCCCCGCCCTCGCGCGAAATCGCCGGCATTCGATTGATGTGGTGGTCGATCGCCTCAAAACCGGCCCGACGGCCGCGGAACGGTTGGCCGAATCCTTCGAAACGGCACTGCGCCTCTCTGAGGGTCGAGCGGTCGTCGTCGATCTGGATCCGCCAGACGAGACCCATTCGATCGCCGAAGTCACCTTCTCGAACCGGTTTGCGTGCCCACAGTGTGGCTGGTCCTTGCCCGGCCTCGAACCCCGCTTGTTCTCATTCAATAACCCCGCGGGTGCCTGCCCTGGTTGCGACGGCCTCGGCCAGGTGACCTTTTTCGACCCGCGCCGCGTCGTCCAGTTCCCCCAACTCAGTCTTGCCAGTGGCGCGATTCGGGGTTGGGACCGCCGCAACGCATTTTTCTTCCAGATGCTGCAGAGCCTGGCGGCGTTCTATGGGTTCGAGATCGACGCGCCCTGGGAATCCCTACCCGCCGATGTCCGCCAGATCGTTCTTGAAGGGTCTGGGACCACCGAGATCCCCTTCACATACCTCAGCGACCGGGCCAAACCGACGGTCCGTACCCACGCCTTCGAGGGGGTATTACCCAATTTGGATCGGCGGTGGAAAGAGACTGATTCGGCGACAGTCCGTGAAGAACTGGGCAAGTTTCGCCACGTCAAAGTATGTCCACAATGCGGGGGCGCGCGTCTGCGCGTCGAAGCGCGTTTTGTGCGGGTAGCCAACAAACCGATCGCCGAACTCTCCCACTGGACGCTCGGCCAGGCGTTGACCTGGTTTCAAGCGCTGGCCCTACCCGGATCTAAGGCAACCGTGGGCGAGCGGATCGTGCGCGAGATCAGCTCAAGACTGCGCTTTCTCGTGAACGTGGGCCTCGATTACCTGTCGCTCGACCGCCCAGCCGAAACGCTTTCGGGCGGCGAAAGTCAGCGAATCCGCCTCGCTAGCCAGATCGGGTCGGGGCTGACCGGGGTCATGTATGTGCTTGATGAACCCTCGATCGGCCTGCATCAGCGCGATAATGAACGCCTCATCGAGACCCTGCGCCACCTGCGCGATCTCGGCAATTCGGTACTGGTCGTCGAACACGACGAAGACACGATCCGCGCCTGCGACCACGTCATCGACCTTGGGCCCGGTCCGGGCGTGCATGGCGGGCAAATCGTCGCCCAAGGAACTCCCGAAGAAGTCGCCCGGCATCCGACGTCGCTCACCGGGCGTTATCTCGCCCGGTCCCTGCGGATCACCGCCCCTAAAGTCCGCAGAACGGCCGACCCAGAGCGCCAACTGATCGTGCAAGGGGCGCGCGGCAACAACCTCAAGGGGATCGATGTCGCGTTCCCGATCGGCCTGTTGACTTGCGTGACGGGCGTCTCCGGTTCGGGTAAATCCACGCTCATCAACGACACCGTTCTGGCCGCCATCTCACGCCACCTTCACGGCAGTGCGACCGAACCAGCGCCGCACGATTCGATCGAGGGGCTGGACTTCTTTGACAAAGTCATCGCGATCGACCAAAGCCCGATTGGGCGCACGCCGCGCTCGAACCCCGCCACCTACACCGGCCTCTTCACACCGATCCGGGAACTCTTTGCGGAGTCCAACCTGGCGCGCGAGCGTGGCTATGGCCCGGGACGATTCTCCTTCAATGTCAAAGACGGTCGCTGCGAAGCCTGCGAAGGCGACGGGGTGATTCGAGTCGAAATGCACTTTTTGCCCGACGTCTATGTTCCGTGCGAGTCCTGCGGGGGCAAGCGCTACAACCGGGAAACGCTCGAGGTCCAGTGGAAAGGCTCGAACATCGCCCAGGTGCTCGAAATGACGGTCGAGCAAGCCCAGCGGTTTTTCGCAAGCGTCCCCTCGATCGCTCGCAAGCTGGACACCCTAATGGAAGTCGGGCTGGGTTACCTGCGGCTCGGGCAAAGCGCGACCACGCTGTCGGGCGGTGAGGCGCAACGCGTCAAGCTCTCCCAGGAACTTTCCAAACGCGATACTGGCCGAACCCTATACGTCCTGGACGAACCCACCACAGGGCTGCATTTTCACGACATTGCCCAACTGCTCCAGGTCCTGCAACGCCTCGCCGAACACGGCAACACGCTACTCGTCATCGAACACAACCTGGATGTCATCAAGACCGCGGATTGGGTCATCGATCTGGGGCCAGAAGGCGGCGCAGGCGGAGGGCAACTGCTGGCGACCGGAACCCCAGAGCAGATCGCAAACAGCACGATCAGCCACACCGGCGTCCATCTGGCGAGGATCTTCGCGCGCGATTCAGAGCAAGACTAAATTTTCAGGGCGCGCCGCATCGCAAAGCCCAACACATCGCGAGATAGCGGCTTTTCGAGGATGGTCGTCACCCCGCGACGACGATACTGTGCCCGATCCTCGTCGGTTACGTGACCCGAAAAGACGAGCACCGGGACCCCGCCCAAGGGCTTACGTAAGTAGTCCAGTACCTCGAATCCCGGGACCCCATTCAGGTCATGATCCAGCACCACCAAGTCATAGGCTTGGCTGCGCACGGCGTCAACGGCCCGGTTAACGTCATTGGCTTTGGTGACTTCGAGATCCAGGGGCCGAGCGGCCAGTTCAAGCAACAACAACGTGGTCGGATCATCATCCACAACGAGCAGTCTCTTGTACAGCGACATGGGGGATACCTTAGTGAGGAGAGATTTGAGCGTGAGCCGGGTATCAACCAGCGTTTTGATCAGCGCTTCGAGTTGACCAGCGTCCAAGGACGAGGCCGAGGCCGAGGGCGAGGACGTGGGCGAGGACGGCAACCCCTCGGCCGCGGCGCGCTCGATCAGCACCCGTTCGAGCGCGCGCGCCTGCGAGGACAACCGCATGCATCCGACGATGCCCACCGCGCTGGCGAGTCGGTGTAATTGAGACCGCAGGGGCACGCGTGAGGCCTGATGATCGGCCTCAAAGCTCGCTAACCCGGCGAGGGTCAACTCGATGACCTCGGCCCGTTGGAGACCCGTCGCATCGCCAAACGCATCGTCAAATCGCGAGCGATCCAACAAAGGCAGCGCTGTGGCGCTTGGGACCGCGACGGGAGCAGCCGCTGGCACGGATGGCGCGGTTGGACCCGTTGGGTCGCCCAACCGCAGGACCGCCTCGAGTTGCGCGCGCCGAAACGGCTTGGCCAGGTAGGCGTCCATTCCGGCTGCCAGGAAGGCCTCGCGATCGCCCGGCATGGCGCTCGCGGTAAGCGCCACAATGCGCGTGCGCGCTCGCCCACCTTCGACTTCCCATTGACGGATTAAACAGGTGGCGTCGGGCCCCGAGAGCACGGGCATCTGTACATCCATCAACACCAGATCGAACCGTCGCTCGCGCACGGCGGCAAAGGCCGCAGCACCGTCTTCGACAAGAAATGCGGTTTGGCCCAAGCTCACGAGCATCCGCCGAATCAACTCTCGGTTGATCGGGTGGTCATCGGCCACCAGAATCGCCATTTCACCCAGGGGACCTTGGGGCTCGGTGGCTATTTGGGTCGAGATCGTCGTGGATAGTGTGGCCGATCCCGTTTTCAATTCCGGCGCCCCCGCCACAAGGGCATTCTCCAACCCACCGAGTGGGAGCCTGAGCGTGAAGCTCGAACCCATGCCCAAGGAACTTTGCACCGTCACATCGCCGCCCAGGCAACGGGCAAAGCGACGTGAAATCGCCAGGCCCAAACCTGTGCCACCAAATCGGCGTGTGATCGATGCATCGGCCTGCGTAAACGGATCAAAAAGCCCCGTCAGCGCATCGGCCGCAATCCCGATTCCGGTATCGATGACGGCGACTTCCAGCCAGTCACGGCCCGATTCGTCGGGCACGCAACGCCCGCGCAGTCTGACCTCGCCGCCCGCGGTGAACTTGATCGCGTTACCGACCAGATTGACCAGAATCTGCCGCATCCGATTGCTATCCCCGATCATGGTCGGCAGCGGCTGCGGACCACAGTCAACGATCAGTGCCACCTCCTTGCGGGCGGCATGGGCGCGCAGCAAGTCGCCGACCCCGCACAGAAGTTCTCCGGGATCCAGGTGGGCGTGCTCAAAGACCATCGCTTCAGCCTCGAGCCGGGAAAAATCGAGAATATCGTTCAGGATGATGAGCAGCGCCTCCGCCGAACGCTGCAAGGTGGTGGCTGTGGAACTCTGTTCCTCGTTCAGCGGTGAATCCAACAAGAGCTCCGCCATCCCAATCAATCCGTGCATGGGCGTGCGCAGTTCATGACTCATATTGGCCAGAAAACTGCCGCGTAACCGGACATTAGTTTCCGCCTCATCCCGCGCCGATTGGGCGGCGAGCGCGAGCTCAGTCTGCGATGCCAGCAAGGCAGCACTCACCTCAAGCCGTTCAGCAAAGTGGGCCTCGAGCGCCTTGTGATCGCTGATGTCGCTGAAGATTCCGGCCAGGCGCCAGCTCCCAACTCGATGTTCAACCGCGAGCGCACGAACCTGGAGCCATCCGTTCGAACCGTCTGCCCGACGCACGCGCAATTCGAGTTGGCACACCCGGTCATCGCGCGCGCGCCACGCTTTGAAGAGAGTCTGGAGCAACTCGCGTCGATCCACCGGATCGATCAGACGGCGCAGTGCCCCCCACCCGTTCTTCGAGACCGATGCTGGCCACCCCACCGCCATCGGCCAATGGCGCGACAGTCCGACCTTACCCGTGACGAAATCGACATAGAACACCCCATCACCCACGGCCTCCGCAATGCGCAACAGATAGTCATCGGCCCGATGCAAATCATCGTCGTCGGGATCAAATATCGGGACTTGGGGCATCGGCTCCATCGCCAAGAGTTGCGGGTCCAGGAACCGCGGACGGCGATCTTGGCTTCCACAGCGCTCAAGCGCCAGTGCCGGCCACCGGAAAGTCGCACCCTCTTGTTGCAATGTGCCGTTGCAAGGAACGGTCTTCGGTGATCGATCGTCAGTGTTCGGTTGGCCCGCCTAAACGCGCCAGATCGCGTCGATCACGCTTGGTCGGACGGCCGCCCCGAATCGAGTGCGCTGGCTCGGGATTCACCCGGCGCCACTCGGCACGGAGCTCGCGCTGGCGCACTGACTCGCTGGTTTCTTCATAGAGCGTCTGGGCAACGGGGGCCGGGCCGCGCTGGTCCGACAGGCCGCACACCACCAGCGTCCGGACAAGATCGCCGATCCGAACCTGCACCAAATCGCCCAACCGGACGGTTCGGGCGGGTTTGACCCGATCGTCATTGACCAGGACCTGCCCGAGATCAATCGCTTCCTGAGAAAGCGCGCGCGTCTTAAAAAAACGCGCCGCCCAGAGCCATTTATCGAGTCGAACCGGCTGGGCGCCCATCCGTCCGAGCCCATCCATATCGGTTCATTAGCGTGGCAACGTCGAATGACCCATCAGAAATTGATCCACTGCACGCGCGCACTGTCGCCCCTCGCGGATCGCCCAGACCACCAGGGACTGGCCGCGCCGCATATCGCCCGCGGCGAAGACCTTAGGTACCCGGGTCACGTACGACGCGGCACCTTCGGTGGAAGCCCGCGCGTTACCACGCTCATCCTGATCGACGCCAAACGCGTCGAGAACACGGCCTACCGGAGCGACAAAGCCCATCGCAAAAAGCACCAGGTCTGCCGGAATTTCAAAGGCCGAACCTTCGACTTCGCGCATGACCTGACGACGGCTAACCGGGTCCTGGACCCATTCAACGCGCGCGCACTCGAGGGCCGTTACCCGTCCATTCACGCCCTTAAACGACTTGGTCGTCACCGACCAGTCCCGCTCGCAGCCCTCCTCATGGGATGACGAGGTGCGCAATTTGGTCGGCCAATACGGCCAGGTCATCGAGCGATTTTCGGACTCTGGGGGCTGCGGCATCAATTCGAACTGCGTCACCGAGGCCGCGCCTTGACGGTTGCTCGTCCCAACGCAGTCCGAACCCGTATCACCACCGCCGATCACGACCACGTGTTTAGCCGTGGCGAGAATTTGTTCGGGCACCACATCGCCCGAATTACGCCGATTTTGCTGCGGCAAAAAATCCATCGCGAAATGCACCCCTGCGAGGTCACGGCCCGGAATCGGCAAATCGCGGGGCTGCTCCGCCCCACCCGCCAATACCACCGCGTCGAAGGCCTCCAGCAACTGAGCGGGCGTCCGATGCGTCTGGGCAAGGTTCGGGACCGGTGCGTCCCACTGATCGGGCGACTGATCACTCACCAATACTCCGGTTACAAACGTCACGCCCTCGGCCTGCATCTGCTCGACCCGACGATCGATCTGCATTTTTTCAAGTTTGAAATCCGGGATGCCATAGCGCAGCAGGCCGCCGATGCGATCGTTCTTCTCAAACACCGTGACCGCATGGCCAACGCGGGCGAGTTGCTGCGCCGCCGCCAGACCAGCAGGACCCGACCCGACCACCGCGACGGTCTTGCCACTCGGTTTCGCAGCCGGCATCGGGACGACCCAGCCCTCTTCCCAGGCCTTGTCAATGATGGCGTGCTCAATCGACTTGATCCCCACCGCGTCATCGTTGATGTGCAGCGTGCACGCGGACTCGCAGGGCGCGGGACAGATCCGACCGGTAAATTCGGGGAAGTTATTGGTCGAGTGCAGCGTCTCAATCGCACGATGCCAGTCGCCCCGATAAACCAAATCATTCCAATCTGGAATAATGTTATTTACAGGACAACCGTTCTGACAAAAAGGAATACCGCAATCCATGCATCGCGCACCCTGTCGGGCAGCGGCGGCATCATCGAGTCGATGAACGAATTCCTGATAGTGATGCAACCGCGATTCGACTGGATCACTGGCCTCGCTTAAACGTTGGATTTCCAAAAATCCTGTGACCTTACCCATACACTTTTTCCACTGAATGCGAAGGGGTGACTGTTTGCTTGGCCGCATGCATTTCACCCAACGCGCGGCGATACTCATGCGGGAAGACTTTGACGAATTGACTGCGCGCTAAATCCCAGTCAGCCAGCAACTGTTTAGCGGTTTCACTGCCGGTTTTCTGGAAGTGTGACTCGATCAAATCGCGCAGCAAAACCTCATCTGCCGTGTCACGATGCCAGATCGCCGGCTCGATCGTAGCGGCCTGTTCCTGCTGCGAAAGTACCGATTCGAGTTTGACCATGGCCAGATTGCAGCGGGCTGCGAACTGGGCTTTGGGGTCCCAGACATAAGCGATTCCACCCGACATACCGGCAGCGAAATTGCGCCCGGTCTCCCCCAGGACCACCACCGTGCCACCGGTCATATACTCGCAGCCATGATCTCCCGTGCCTTCAACCACGGTCGTGGCACCTGAATTGCGAACCGCAAACCGCTCGCCAGCGACCCCACAGAAGTAAGCCTCACCTTCAATGGCGCCGTACAACACCGTATTGCCAACGATGATGTTCTCGGCCGACGCTCCCCGAAAATCGCGCGTTGGACGCACGATCACGCGCCCACCCGACAAGCCCTTGCCAACGTAGTCGTTGGCCTGGCCGATCAGATCCATTGTCACGCCCCGGGCCAGAAACGCGCAAAAGCTCTGACCGGCAGTCCCATTCAATTGAATATGAATCGTGTCATCTGGCAGGCCCGCATGGCCGTAACGACGCGCGACCTCACCCGAGAGCATCGTGCCGGCCGTTCGGTTCACGTTGCGAATCGCGGTCATAAAGGAGGTCGGTTCAGCGCGCTCCAGCGAGGGCCGAGCCAGTTCCATGAGCCGGTGATCCAGCGCGCCCTCGAGCCCATGGTCCTGGGTGGCGACAACCCGACGGGGCACATCCTGCGGAACCCGGGGCTGATAGAAAATCCGGGAGAAATCGAGCCCAGTAACCTTCCAGTGTTCGATCCCCGCGCGCATATCCAGGAGATCGCTGCGGCCAATCAGGTCATCCAAGTGCCGGACACCGAGCTTCGCCATCAGCTCTCGGACTTCTTCGGCGACAAAGAAAAAGTAGTTCACGACATGTTCAGGCTTGCCCTGAAATTTGGCGCGCAGCACGGGGTCCTGCGTGGCAACCCCGACTGGACAGGTATTGAGATGACACTTACGCATCATGATGCAGCCCTCGACCACCAGCGGCGCGGTCGCAAAACCGAACTCGTCTGCCCCGAGCAAGGCGCCAATCAGAACGTCTCGGCCGGTCTTCATCTGCCCGTCAACCTGAACCGAGATACGCGAACGCAAGCGGTTTAGAACCAGGGTTTGCTGCGTCTCGGCGAGGCCGAGTTCCCAGGGGCTACCCGCATGCTTGATCGACGAGAGCGGGCTCGCACCGGTTCCGCCATCATGACCCGCGATGACCACATGGTCGGACTTGGCTTTGGCCACGCCGGCCGCGACGGTCCCGACGCCAATCTCAGAGACCAACTTGACCGAAATCGATGCCCGCGGGTTCGCGTTCTTCAGGTCATGGATGAGTTGCGCGAGATCCTCAATCGAATAGATGTCATGGTGTGGCGGCGGGCTGATGAGGCCGACGCCGGGCACTGAAAAACGCAGCCGGGCGATGTATTCAGAGACCTTGTGCCCCGGCAACTGACCGCCCTCCCCGGGCTTGGCCCCCTGCGCCATCTTGATCTGGATCTGATCCGCACTCGCGAGATATTCGGCAGTTACCCCGAACCGTCCCGAGGCCACTTGTTTGATCCGGCTGCGCAGTGAATCCCCGTCCCGCAACGGAATGTCGGCTTCGATCGATTCGGCTCCCAAGACCGACGCGAGTGTTTGACCGGCGCGCAACAAGCCCTGACCAGCGGTGTAGGTCTGGCCCGATTGCACTTCTGCGCGATAGCGCAGCGGGTCCTCGCCGCCCTCACCAGTGTTGCTCTTGCCGCCGATCCGGTTCATCGCAATCGCGAGCGTCGCATGCGCTTCGGTGCTGATCGATCCCAGGGACATGGCCCCCGTGGCGAAGCGCCGCACGATCGCGGTAGCAGGCTCCACCTCGTCCAGGGGGACCGGGTCGCACTGGTCAAACCGAAAATCAAACAAGCCGCGCAAGGTCATGTGGCGCCGACTCTGATCATTGATGATGCGCGCGTATTCCTGATACGTACTGTAATTGTTCGATCGGGTTGAATGTTGGAGCCGGGCGATCGCGTCCGGTGTCCACATGTGCTCTTCTCCGCGCACGCGATAGGCGTACTCGCCGCCCGCCTCGAGTGCCGTGGCGAGCACCGGGTCGGTACCGAAGGCCGCGCGATGCGCGCGCAGCGCCTCTTCAGCCACCTCGAACACCCCGATCCCTTCGACCTTGGTAGGCGTCCCAGCGAAATACTTTTGAATGAACGCGCTCGACAATCCGATCGCCTCAAAGATCTGCGCGCCGCAGTACGACATGTAGGTCGAGATCCCCATCTTCGACATGACTTTCAACAAGCCCTTGCCGACCGCCTTGATGTAGTTCGACATCGCCTTGGCCGGGGTCGCCCCGGGGATCGCGCGCGCGATCGCGGCAATCGTGTCCAGTGCTAGCCAGGGGTGCACAGCTTCAGCGCCATACCCCGCCAATAACGCGAAATGATGGACCTCGCGGGCACTGCCGGTCTCGACCACGAGACCCGTGCTTGTGCGCAAACCTTGATTGATGAGGTGCTGATGAACTGCGCTGGTCGCGAGCAATGCGGGAATCGCCACCCGATCGGCAGACACTGCACGATCCGACAGGATCAGGATGTTGAAGCCCGAACGCACGGCGTCCTCGGCCTGCGCGGCGAGCGACGCAATCCTCGCCTCAATCCCCTCGGCCCCCCAGGCCGTCGGATAGCAGATGTCGAGTACCGAGGTCTTGAACTTGGACCCCGTAAATCGATGAATCTCACGGATCTTGGCAACCTCTTGCGCGTCAAGAATTGGCTGTGCGACCTCCAGACGAATCGGCGGATTGACGTGATTCAAATCCAACAGATTGGGCTTGGGCCCGATGAAGCTGACCAGGGACATCACCATCTGCTCACGAATCGGGTCAATCGGCGGATTGGTGACCTGCGCGAACAACTGGCGGAAGTAGTGATAAAGCGGTTTGTCCTTGCTCGAGAGCACGGCCAGCGGGCTGTCGTTGCCCATGGAACCGACGGCCTCTTCAGCCGCAGCCGCCATCGGCGTCATTAAGAACTTTAGATCTTCCTGGGTATACCCAAACGCCTGCTGCAGATCGAGCAACGACGCCGGAGACCCGAAATCAGCCGCTGTCGTCGGCACATCGGCCGACGCAGCATCCGCAGCGGCTCCCGTCGCCTCGCGACCATCTAGATCAGCACTCGGATCGCCAATGCTTTCGAGCTTGATCCGGACCTTCTCGATCCACTCGCGATAGGGTTTGCTGGCCGAGAGTTGATCCTTCAGTTCTTTGTCATCAATGATGCGGCCCTGCTCGAGATCGATCAAAAACATCTTCCCCGGCTGCAGACGCCATTTGTGCACGATACGGCTCTCGGGCACCGGCAAAACCCCCGCCTCGGAGGCCATGATCACCATCCCGTCATCGGTGACGCAATAGCGCGCCGGACGCAAACCATTGCGGTCGAGCGTCGCTCCGATCTGGCGACCGTCGGTAAAGGCGAGTGCGGCTGGCCCGTCCCAAGGCTCCATCATCGCCGCGTGGAATTCATAAAACGCGCGCCGACGCGGATCCATCAGGGTGTGATTTTCCCAGGCTTCCGGGATCATCATCATGACGGCGTGCGCGATCGGATAGCCCGACATCACCAACAATTCGAGGCAATTATCAAACGTCGCCGTATCGCTCTGCCCGGCATACACGATCGGATAGAGCTTGCTCAGATCCTCGCCGAGAACGGCCGACTGCATGGCGCCCTCACGCGCCCGCAACCAGTTGTAGTTGCCCTTGACCGTGTTGATCTCACCATTGTGTGCGACCAATCGATAGGGATGGGCCAGAGGCCATTCGGGGAACGTGTTGGTCGAGAACCGCTGATGCACGAGGGCAAGCGCTGAGACAACCCGGGGGTCCTGAAGATCAAGGTAATAGCGACCCACCTGGTCGCAGAGCAGCAGGCCTTTATAGACGATCGTACGAGCACTCATCGAGGGCACAAAATACTCACGGCCGTGGGCGAGGTCGAGTGCCTGAATGGCATGGCTTGCCATCTTGCGAATCACGTACAGCTTGCGCTCAAGCGCATCGGTCACCATGACATCGGCCCCGCGTCCGATAAAGACCTGGCGGATCACGGGCTCTTTGGCGCGCACAGTGGGCGACATCGGCATGGCGTGATCCACGGGCACATCGCGCCAGCCGAGCAGGACCTGGCCCGCCGCCCGGATCGCCCGCTCGAGTTCCTGTTCACAGGCAAGACGCGATGCGTTTTCCTTGGGCAGAAACACCATGCCAACGCCGTAGTCACCCGCTGGCGGCAACGTAATGCCTTGCGCCAATAATTCCTCGCGAAAGAACTGATCTGGAATTTGAATCAAGATTCCAGCACCATCGCCCATCAGCGCATCCGCGCCCACCGCACCGCGATGATCAAGGTTGACGAGAATCTGTAGCCCCTGCTCCACAATGCTGTGACTGCGCCGGCCTTCGATGTTGGCGATGAATCCAACCCCACAGGCGTCATGCTCGTGCTCTTGGGCATACAAGCCGTGCTGATGCGCTTCGTCCCGAGCTTGGGCCTCTTGAAAATCACCTGAACCAGAAACCTGGTCAAACACCGCGCTCATCCAACGAACTCCAATGCCCGTCACTGCGGGCGCGTCTGAGGGTGGGGAAACGATCCAATATACCCAAGACCGCCGGGGAGTTGAAGCAGGGTCGCGGTGGCCGCCACCGCGGCAGCCAAATCGTCGTCGGGCACGCGGCCCACGACCGCCTCACCCAGTTGGGGAATTCGGACAAACTTAGGCGTACCCGCCTGCGCTTTTTTATCGCTGCTCATGCGACGAAGCCACGTCTCGAGCGGCCACGCTGGGGCCTCGACCGGCAGGCCAGCCGCTCCAATCAGGCTACGCAGACGGCGTGCATGCGCGCGGTCGAGTCCGTCCACACGGCATGACAATTCGGCCGCCATGACCATCCCCGCACCCACTGCTTCGCCATGGAGCCAGACCCCGTACCCAAGCTCCGCCTCAATGGCATGGCCAAAGGTATGACCAAAATTCAAAATCGCCCGCAAGCCACCCTCACGTTCATCG
>Ga0214921_10003854_pt1 | contig 22654 bp, 18 predicted proteins | sample LL1505_MetaG_FD_177992 | JGI IMG/M metagenome (GOLD analysis project Ga0214921, IMG submission 177992) | Freshwater microbial communities from Lake Lanier, Atlanta, Georgia, United States - LL-1505 | ecosystem: Environmental > Aquatic > Freshwater > Lake | place: USA: Georgia | collected... | reverse complement strand
ATTTTTGTAAAAACATCAATCCATACCCATGTAACTACATCTTTCATTAATTGAATTGTATCTAATGATTCATATTCTGAAAAACGTACACATGTTCTTCTTTCACCTTTATTTTTAAGTTTTATTATAGAGGGAATACTACAATCAAGAAGAAAAAATGATGTTATATTATTACTTTCTAGTATAGTAATAGCATCCTGTTCTATACCTTCTGATTTAACATTAACTATATAAAATTTATCAGATGGGCAGTATTTAACAAATTCGGTTAATAACTGACCATCTAAAAATGGGTCATGCTGTACAATAATATGACCATTTGAATCTCTAATATCAAACTCTATACCATCAGATATTGAAAAGATCTGTTTTGAAATATCTTCATCTAACTTATTAATTCTATGTGATATAAACATACTAAAGATTATATTATTTATAATAATAACATAATCTTTAATATGCGTAAATCATTTGTACATATTTATGAAAATGCTTTGATAACTAATCCAAAATATCCAGTATGTAGAATTAATAATACTAATCAATATGATGAAAAAATTATGTCTATGCCTTCTATAATTAATAATAATTCTGAATCTATTGATACTACAAGTAATGAATGTATTAAAAAAGGTACATATTTCTTCTTTATATTTAATTTTGAAAATTATTATCATTTTTTATATGATACACTTCCATATTTATATCATTACTATAATATTAAAGAAACAGACAATACATGTAAGCTATTATTACCACAGAATCATAAATTTTTACAATTTCAAAGAGATGTATTCAATCTATTACATCTTACTCAATATGAAATAGCAGTAAATAATACAAAGTATGAAATTGTTTATATGCCTTCATCACTGACACATGGTAAACTAGAAAATATGGAAAGTGCTTCAAATTATGAACCATCTCTATCTGCATTTACTATTTGGAATAAATTATCATATAGCATAAAGTGTATTAATAATACCCCTAGAAGGTTTTATATAAGTAGGAGAACATGGATACATAACAATCTTGAAAATATTGGTACAAATTATACAACACGTAGAAAATGTATAAATGAAGATGATTTGGTAGAATTAGTAAAAGAATATGGATATGAAGAAGTATTTTGTGAAAATCTTAGTATGAGTGAAAAGATTGAGTATTTTAAAAATGCTACACATATTATAGGGCTTATAGGGGGTGGTATGGCAAATTTATTATTTAGTAATAAAGACACTATTACAGGATGTATAGTTACTCCTGATTTTCTAAATGTTAATAACAGATTCATTCATTCTATGAATCATACTAATATTACATATCTTAATATAACTCAACATATATCACATCAAGGTAAATATCCTCTATATTCAAGAATTAAAGTAATAGATGTTGGTCACGATTTATATGATAAAATTGGTGAAATTGATAATTATCAAGATAATATGTATATAATAAAAATGTCTAATAATGATGTAGCTGGATTCTCTATGAATAATGAATTTAATATCTACACATTTAGAGAAGAGCAAATAATTGCCATAGATAATGGCTTAAATAGCCCATTTGAATGTGATTTAAATGGTTTAAGGAATTATTTAAATACATATATAAAATGAAGATTATTATTCCAATGTCAGGTAAAGGATCCAGATTTGTAAAAGCCGGTTATAAAGATGTAAAACCTCTAATTATGGTAGATAATAAGCCGATCATAAAACATGTTATTGATTTATTTCCAGGAGAAACAGATATTCACTGTATTTGTAATGATATCCATCTTCAAACAACGGATATGCGTAATATTTTAAATAATTATGGTGTTAAAATTCATGAAATTAAACAACATAATTTAGGACCTGTTAAAGCGGTATCTCATATTTTTGATATAATTGATAATGATGAGGAAATAATTATTAGTTATTGTGATTATGGTACAGAATGGGATTATAATAAGTTTTTAGAGGAAAGTCGCCTTGTAGATGGTTCTATTGTAGCATATAAAGGATTTCATCCGCACATGTTAGGTACTGATAATTATGCTTTTTTAAAAATGAATGATAATCTTCTAACAGAAATTAGAGAGAAAGAACCATTTACAGATAATAGAATGAATGAATATGCGTCAAATGGAACATATTATTTTAAAAAGGGTAGTTATGTTAAAAAATATTTTACAGAAGTATTGAATAGTGGTGATAAATGGATGAAAAATGGCGAATATTATGTAAGTTTGGTTTATAATTTAATGGTTCGAGATGGTTTAATGATTGGTGCATTTGAAATTAATAAAATGTTACAGTGGGGAACTCCAGCTGATTTAGAAACATATACTATGTGGTTAAATCATTTTAACCAAGGGCAGATACTAACAACTTGTAAAAGTTCTGCGACATTAATATTACCATTAGCTGGTAAGGGTAGTAGATTTTCACTACTAGGATATACTACTCCAAAACCCCTACTTGATATTAATGGTAAACCAATGATTATTAGAGCAGTAGAAAGTATTCCTGAATGTTCAAAAAAAGTATTTATTTGTTTAAATGAACATTTAGAAAAATATGACTTAAAAAATACTATAAATAGTGAATTTACAAATGCGTCAGTAATAGGAATCGACGATGTAACACAAGGTCAAGCATGTACATGTGAAATAGGTATAAATCAGGCTTCTCTAGATGATAATGAACCTATTATGATTAGCGCCTGTGATAATGGAGTTGATTATAATACAGAAGAATACTTAAAATTAGAAAATAATTTAGAAAATGATGTTATTGTTTGGAGTTTTGATAATAATCCAACTAGTAAACAAAATCCTCATATGTATGCCTGGTTAGATGTTGATTCAAATAATAATATTAATAATGTAAGTGTTAAAAAATATTTTGAGGGCGCAAAACATTGTATTATTGGAACAATGTTTTTTAGAAGTGTAAAACTGTTTAAAGAAGGATTGAAAAAAATTTATGAAAATAATATTAGAACAAATGGTGAATTTTATGTGGATGATTTACTTAATCCATTAATTAAGATGGGCTATAAAGTAAAATTATTTAATATTGATAGGTATATATGTTGGGGTACACCAAATGATTATAAGACATATCAATATTGGTTAGAACACTTTTCTAATAAATTTGGAAAACCGCGTATTATGTGATTAAACCAACTGATTCAAATGAATTTACATATGGATTAAATGCTTTATCATCAATATAAATTTCAGCATATGGTTTTCCAAAAATAAGTTCATCGTATGGTATTTCAAAATTATCGAGAGTTTCAATTGTAAGTTTAGCAATATTAGCAATTGCTGCCCCAGTATTATGAGAATGTGATAACATTTTTCTGGCAGTATGAATTATAATTATATGACCCTCACTTTTGAGTTTCTTTGCGAGATCTATCATATTTTGAATAGGTTTAACAGTAGAATAGTCTCTTAAAATATATGGAGGAGTAACAAGTGTATTATCTAAATCAAAACATATTCTCATTTGTGAAGGCTTAAAATGCTCAATATTACTTTTAATCTTATCATAGGTTTCTACTGAATAAATACTACCAGGTAGCATTATTTTAATAGAATTTTTAAAGAAATCATCAAAATTAATCATATTTGTTATATCATTTCTTAAATATTTTATATTTTTAAATCCAAATATTCCAGAATATTTATCATTAGTAACTGCGACAAAAGAATCATTGATAAATAATGTATTATCAAACTTTTCAAAATCATATACCACTTTTGTTTCAATAAATAATATTGGTTCATTATCAGTTTCATCAATATAATTAGTTATTTCACATATTCTTTTTTCAAAACTCTTACTACTAATATCATCATAATATATAAAATTACAATTTCTATTTCGTAAAGTAAATTTTATAACATTCTGAAAATTATATTTGTCTAATTCTTGTGACATGATAATATTTATAGTTTTAATATGATCAGGAATAAATTTAGCAGTATAATAAATAGATGGTTGTAAATTAATTTGATTAAAAGGATGTGGATATGAATAATCACACCCTTTTAAGGTATTACATAATATATATACTTTCATTTCTAATAATTTAAACAGACATTTCGTTTATATTGTTTAACATTTATTCTAATTTATCTTGTATAATATAGTTTATTTTAGCATTTTTAAAATTAGTTATAAGAGAACTTTTACCAGAAATATATTCAGGCATAGCCTCTGGTAATACATACACATCAATTTCTGTACAATCATTGCCAATATAAATAAAATTTTTGTGAAAACAATTATTAAGTGTAGCTGAAAATTTTTTACAATAAAACAGAATTCCAATTACATCAATTTCATTATAGTCTGAAGGATTAATTAATATACCGTTATTTTTATTACAAAAATTTTCTATATCACTAAGAGGTAAAATACAACCGCCGCCTAGATTTTGTGTATGTATTGATTTAAATATACATACATGATATTCTATAGAATTAGAATTAATTAAATTAGTATAATATAGTTTTGTATCTAGAATTGGATATATATAAGTAGATAATATATTAGTAACATCTTCTCTAAAATCTGCCGATTTCTTATGTAATACAGGATTATCATTACTAATATTTCCTAGATGAAAATATGTATGATATTCATTATTAATAAATATAATCTCTTTTATATTATAAACGATATTATGATCAAGAATAATAATATATTTTTGAAAATCCTCTTTATATAATTGTTCAAATATATGATAAATAATATCAAGTATTCCTTTTTGACTATTCTTATATATTATAATTTTTTTACCAATATGATTTTTAAGATAGTTACTTAATATACAAAATAGTCCACAATAACCATGAGCTGTTCCTATAGAGAAAGATGTAATGAATGAAACAACAGATTCATTAATATCTGTTGTACTTGTTCTATTTATAATATCGTTATATTTATTTACTATATCCTGATATATCTCTAGCGTTATATGATAATACATAATATGTAAAAGATGTAACCATTCATTTGAGTTAACTATAATTTTATTATCCTTAACACCAAGTACAGTTTTTGAATTTCCATTATTATTCTCACCTATTATATATAAACAGTCTTTTACAATTTGTTCATCTATACTATAATCAAATATATTGAATCTATTTATTAATACAGAATTCATTATGTTTTATAATTAAAAACATCTTTTAGACTGTTTAGAATTTATTCTAATTTAGATTGTATAATATAGTTTATTTTAGCATTTTTAAAATTAGTTATAAGTTCATTTTTATTTTTAAGTTGTGTATATTCATATAAAGATTCATTTGAAATTACATATACATCTATTTCTGTACAATCATTGCCTATATATATAAAATTTTTATGAAAGCAATTATTTAACATAGTTGAAAATTTTTTACAATTAAATAGAATTCCAATTACATCAATTTCATTATAGTTTGAAGGTTCAATAAAAGTAGCATCATTTTTAGTACAAAATAATTGTATATCACTAAAAGGTATTATACTGCTATTAGTTACATTTTGTGTATTTGTTGATTTAAATATACATACATGACTTTCTATAGAATTAGAATTAATTAAATTCGTATAGTATTGTTTTGTATTTAGAGTTGGATATATATAAGTAGATAATATATTAGTAACCTCCTCTCTAAAATCGGCAGATTGCTCATACGTATGATGTTTATTAGTTATAAAAGTAATCTCATTTATATTATAAACAATATTATGGTCAAGAATAATAATATATTTTTGAAAATCCTCTTTATATAATTGTTTAAATATATGATAAACAATATCAAGTATTCCTTTTTGACTGTTCTTGTATAATATAATTTTTTTATCAATATGATTTTTAAGATAGTCACTCAATAAACAAAATAGTCCACAATAACCATGAGCTGTTCCTATAGAAAAAGATGTAATTAATGAAACAACAGATTCATTAATCTTTGTTGTACTTGTTCTATGTATAATATCATTATATTTATTTACTATATCAATATATATATTACCTTTAGTAGTAAAATAGAACTTATCTAGAAGATGCAACCATTCATTTGAGTTAATTACAATTCTATCATCTTTAACACTAAGTACAGTTTTTGAATTTAGAATATTATTTTCACCTATTATATATAAACCATCTACTATATTTGTATCATTTATAGAATAATTAAATAGATTAAATCTATTTATATGTGATATTCCAATAAGAGGTTTATTATTATTTGTAGGAATATTTGTTGATGTAATAAGAGTTTTCTTTTCTCTAAAGTGTACTCTACTACTAGCCCAGGATGACATATACACTAATTATTAGTATTCTTTAAACTTAAAGAATATATATTTTAGGCTGGTAAAACCTTATCTTCCTCGCCAAACTTTAAGAATGGCAGTATTATATCCAGCTTGACTAATAATATGTGCGGCAGTTTCCATATTGTTATTCTCTGAATCAAATGCGTCTGGATACTTTAGAATATCACCAAAATTAGAGCATTTTTTAGTATCATCAAATATTTGTTCATAATATAAAACAATACCAAGTATTCTTTCAAATACTTCTCTATCTTTTCTTACTCTTATTAACATTACTAAATTAGAGAATAATTTATATTTATTATCTATATATTCTAGCATATCTAAATCACATATTGATGCTGCCCCAAAGCATCCGCGCCAATTCATACTAGGATTTGAAACAAATTGTTGTAATTTTGTACTATTATTAAGTTGTGAAAGATAATTATTAATTTTAGTAATATCTGTTGTATGGTCTTTATTAAAGTCCCAGTGGAATTTAATACTACCTTCTAATTCATCATGGCTAAATATTCGATTCATAAACATACTATCATGTAAAAATATCATTCTATCTGCCCACTTATATTTCAAAAAATAGTAATATGGTAAAATCTCTCCCGCTCCACTAAATTCACTCCTAATTACATCAGTATTTACTAATTTTCCATCTAGAGTATTAACATTTGAATTATCATCGATAATTACAATTTTATTGGTATAGAACTTTCGTATAGAATTATAAGAGGAAATCCATAAATCATTATCACGAATATTCCGTAAATGGCGTAATATTACAAAAACATATTTTTTCTCTGTAAATTGACGAGTATTTGGATCACGTGATATATATACTAATTCAAATGCGGACGGATTTGGTGTAGTGTCAATCTTTTTTGTAACATATTGTCTTGGATTAATATCGAGCTTAATATTATTTTTTGAACCAGTATTGGTATTAAGAATAATTTCATTTCTTAGAGACTCTTGAAAAGACTCTGAAATTACTACTTCGGGACGTGCTACTCTCGGAACAATCTGAGGACGAAATTCCTCGGGAATTTTTGAAATATCTCTTTTAGTTAAAACACGTCTATTTGCCCAGGATGACATAATATAATGTGTATTATATTAAAATTACGCATTATATACACGTTATATAATAAACTGACTATAGTTTCATAGAAAATTAGTATCTCACTATTTAATATAATGAAGCGCAGCGAAGTTAACTTTTTTATTTTCTGTATTCTAACTTTAGCTATAGTATTATATTTTACAAAGGAGATTCGTGATGAAGGTTTCTTTGATAATAGTGGTGCGCTTATTCAGTTGGCATCATCTGAAGCATTTGGAATGTCACCTGGTACAATGGACCAATTATCATCTACCCGAGTTGTTACAAAAAGAGATCAAGAAATTGAAGATCGTCTTTATAATAATTTAACAGAGCAGGGTATTATTAATATGACAGAATCCGGTTATAATGATATCTAAATAACAATTTTATCATAAATCATTTTTAATTCATCTGAATCCCAGATAATTTCTGGTTGCCCAGATGGATATGCTTCATATGGAATAGCCTTCTCGGTTGGTTTCTCCAATGATAATAATTTTTTAAGAGAATATAGACGTCTATGTATTGGATTTTTAATGTTTTTATATTGTGTTCGACCTATTTGTTTCCATCGCCATTCAATTTGTAAGGCTGAGCGCCACTCTGGTATACCTGATATATAACAAGCACGCTGCCAAGTCAAACCTTGTTGAACACTTATACCAGTTGCCTTAGCCCCACCTGATATTTCATTATTATGTTGTCTTAAACGTCTATCAGGCTCAGTTGTAGCACCTACATATGTCTTTGACATATCATTTGTATATAATAAATAACAAAAGAAATTCATAACCTATCTAAAGACAAAAATGTTATTTACTTTAAATGTCCAATACTATTCCAATAGTATCTGTAAATATAATGGGTGGTCTAGGAAATCAAATGTTTCAACTTGCTACCGCATACGCATATACTAAACAGAATCGTGGAAAATTAATAGTTCAAAGAAATAAAAAGGAACCTGATGGTCGATCACTTTATTGGGATAATATGTTATATAGATTTCAGGAATTTTTAGTAGATACTATTCCAGATGGCTTAGAACAATGGAATGAATCTGGCCCAACTGAATTTAGTACTATTTCACCACTAACATATAAGGGTTTATATATAAATGGATATTTACAAAGTCCAAAATATTTTAGTAATTATACAGAAGAAATTAGAGAACTATTTAAACCATCTCCTAATACAATGTCTAATATTCAATCAAGATTTGGTTTATTACTTAAAAATAAAGGCCGCATTGTTGTTGTACACGCACGACGTACAGATTATTTAAAAAATCAAGATATTATTAACTATCATGGACCTTTATCAGTAGATTATTATAACGAAGCAATTAAAAAAATGTCAAATGAGATAGAAGAACCTATATTTATTCTTGCTGCGGATGATCCATCATTTTGGGATTCTGTAATTGATGAATTGCCACAATTAAATAATAGAAATATATATATTCTAGATGATAATAATGAAATAAATATAATTACTTTATTACAACAATTTCAATATTTTGTAATTGCCAATTCTACATTTAGTTGGTGGGCCGCATGGTTATCAAAAGATACAAAAAAAGTTATCGCACCAGCAAAATGGTTTGGTCCAACCGGTCCACAAAATTATAAAGATATTTATATGCCATCATGGGAGTTAATCTAAAGGCTATATACGATTTTAATTTAGAATGATAATGAAAGTTTTAGTATTTGGCGCAAAAGGTTGGATTGGAAAGCAATTTATTTTAAACAGCATGCATACTATAGCCGAAGCTACTTCACGTGCTGAAAACTATCAAGATGTTCTTAATGAAATTAAAAGTCTAAAACCCGATTGTGTTATTTCCCTTCTCGGCAGAACCTATGGAACTGGACCAGATGGAAAACTAATCCCCTCTATTGATTATCTTGAACTACCAGGCAAACTTTATGAAAATATGCGTGATAATTTTTACGCTCCCTTCAATCTTGCTACTATATGTGATAAACTTAATATTCACTTTGTTTATCTAGGAACGGGCTGTATTTATACTTATACTGGAGATAAGAGACTATTTACAGAGGAAGACAAACCCAATTTCTTTGGTTCAGGTTACTCAACAGTGAAAGGATATACTGATCAGATTTTAAGACATTGTAAAAATACACTTCAGCTACGTATTAGAATGCCAGTTTCAAAACTTGTAAGTGGTCGCAATCTAATTGATAAATTAGTAGCATATAATAATATTTGCTCTATTCCAAATTCTATGACCGTTTTGGATGATATGTGGCAAATTATTGATAAAATGATTGAGGTTAGGGAACTTGGTGTATATAATCTTACAAATCCTGGAACGGCTGAACATAACTGGATTCTTGAAGAATATAAACCCCTATTTAACCCATCCCATACTTGGAATCTTATTTCATATGAAGAACAAATGAAATATATTAAATCTGAACGCTCTAATAATGAGATGGATACTACAAAGCTAGAGAGTTTTTGTAAAGAGTACAGCATTGAATTACTTCCAATTAAAGAGTCTATTATTAGAGCACTTCATAGAAGATATTCTACAGTTTATTATAATGAAAAGTAATAAAATATATCATTCACAATCCATATTAATTGTACACGGATATTTAATAAAACAGAAACTACGCCACGTCTTATCTGACCCATAGTTCCTATCATATTCAATCCATCCAAATAAACGCTTTTCAGATCCATTATTATTAACAAATTCTGGAAAAGGCTGCCATACTTTATACTTAAATGTAAATAGCAAATTCATAATTGTCATTTCATTACACCGACAAATGGGATATTTATTCATTGCCTCTATCATTTCTGTCATATTACACTTATCTAAGAGAGCTGTATCATATACCCAAATACAATTCAAAAAATATCTTTCATTCAATATATCTTTTGAATACTCCTTAAATAATTCCTCAGCTGCTAAAGGATTTGATGTAAGCTCTAACATACATTTAAATCGCTTGTCATTATCATATGCCGCCGCATCATCTGGTGCCATTATTTTACCCTCACAAGGAATACTATCAAGAATACTAATTTTATCAAATACTCTCAAGCCCGCATCCAAAAAGATTACTTTACCCCACTGTTTAAACCAATCGTCAAATACATAAAATTTATCCCACTGATAAAGCTTTAAAACATGTCTATTATCTCCAACTGTTTTAAGTGGAAACTGTCCATATTGTTTAACTAAATAATCTGTACTAATGTGCTCTACACGCTTTTGTGTTACATTATAATAATCTAGAAAATTACGAGGTGCGTCAAATCCAACTGTAATTAATACAAAATCCCCCGTCCATTCACCCCTAGAACGAACATCAATAATTGTACGCTTGGCTCGACTAAAGTATCCAGCATCTGTCAATGTAACTACTACAGTTTTATTCATTTATACTATTATTATTATTAATAATATCTTTTAAGTTGTATTTTAAGTTGTATTTTCAATTAAATAATTAATATTAGCATTAAAATTTACAAATAACTCCTCCCATCCAAGTGATTTTAATAAAGTGGTATCAACTGAATATCTAAAATCATTAAAAGGTCTATCCTCTACAAACTCAATATGATTCTTAAGAACTTTATCATCTGTTAATTTATCTATAAGTAGCTTAGCCACATCCATTACTGAAAATTCCTGCGTTGTTCCAATATTATATACTTCATTTAATACACCTTTATTAAAAATTAACTCTGTAGCACTTGCTACATCCTCCGCCCAAATAAAATTACGCCGTGTATCACCCTTACCGTGAATAGTTAATTTTTTTCCCTCTTTTAGTAACTTTATAAACTTTGGAATTAATTTCTCAGGATATTGATTTGGGCCATATACATTATTACAACGAACAATTACAACTGGAAGTTTAAAACTATGATAGTATGATCGAACTAAGAATTCGGCTGCTGCCTTTGTAGCAGCATAAGGATTTGTCGGATTTAGAAGCGACTTTTCATGACAACCAGGATGCTCTAAATCTACCTCTCCATATACTTCATCCGTTGAAAAATGTAAAAACTTCTGAATTTTACCATACTCCTTTGAAGCTTGAAGAAGAACATGTGTACCCATTACATTATCAGTTGTATACTGTAAAGAATTATCAAATGAATTATCAACATGACTTTGAGCGGCAAAATGAATAATTGCGTCAATTGAATACTCATTCAAAATATGTAATACCAAGTCTTTACTCGTGATATTACCTTTAATAAACTTATAATTAGTATTAGCATCTATATTTTTCTCATTGGCACAATAATTTAGACAATCTATATTGAATATTTTAATATTTTGATCTTTCTTTAGTATATAATTAATAAAATTGGAACCAATAAAACCGCATCCACCAGTTACAAGAATATTCATCCTTTTTCTATCTAGTGTATTTTATTTAGGCCCTAAACAAATTTGATTTTAGTTATCTATTTAAATTAAATAGGCGTACATATATAATAAATGGCTTCCAAATCCTATGAATTGTCCCCCTTTCTTAAAATTCCAGATATCTCCTTAACTCCCTGCTTACTCCCTCCTCATCCTTATACTTTTCCTCTTGATCCATTTCAACAACACGCAATTTCAGCTATTGCCAGAGATGAGAATGTTCTTGTATGTGCCAAAACAGGTTCAGGAAAAACCCTTGTAGGTGAATATCAAATCTATCAATCACTTAACAAGGAAAAACGTGTGTTCTATACAACACCTATTAAATCCCTCTCAAATCAAAAGTTCTATGACTTGAAAAAGCTCTTTAAAGATGCCTCAGTTGGTATTATGACAGGTGATATTAAGTTTCGTCCTGACGCTCAAATTGTTATCATGACGACCGAGATTCTACGCAATCTTCTTTATAAGAAGGGTAGTACTACTGAACATGTTGGACTAACTGCGTCTATTTCAATGGATAATCTAGACGCAGTCATATTTGATGAATGCCATTATATTAATGACAAAGATCGCGGGAAAGTCTGGGAGGAGACTATGATTTTACTGCCGCCTCAAATTAATCTTGTTATGCTCTCTGCGACTCTTGATCGACCAGACTATTTCGCAAACTGGCTAGGTGTACTTAAACAAAAGCCAATTAATCTCATTGAAACCGCTTACCGAATTGTGCCACTAACACATAATTTACTTGATAGTAACTATAAATTAGTGACATTGATGGACGCAAAAGAGATTTACTATGAACGTGTATATACTGACTGGCTAAGAACTAGAAGTGGTTTACAGGATGATCAAAAGGCATTTAAAAAGAAAGTGGTAGAGGCTCGTCGTCAAGGAGTTGAGGGGGCAATTGCGGGAAAAGTTCATATTCACAACTTTGTTCATCAAATGAATACTGCCATTAAAATGCTAGAAAAAGAGGAACTTCTTCCAGCTCTATTCTTCGTTCTCAGTCGCAAACAATGCGAGGCCTACGCAGATAAAGTTGATGGAACATTATTATCTTCGGGTGAGACAGCCACTGTAAAACATATAATTTCATTCCATCTTCATCGACATATGAAAGAGCTAGAGAAAGTTCCCCAATACTATCAGATTTATGACCTACTATGTCGCGGTATCGCATTTCATCATAGTGGACTTTTGCCGCTTCTAAAAGAAATTATTGAGATCTTATTCTCAAAAGGATTTGTGAAGATTATGTTCTGTACAGAGACTTTCGCAGTTGGGCTAAATATGCCGACTAAAACGGTTCTATTCTCGGGATTCAAAAAGTATGATGACCAAACGGGGGGAATGCGTATTCTACGTACAGATGAATATATTCAAATGGCTGGTCGCGCAGGCCGCCGAGGAAAAGATGACAAAGGTATTGTAATTTATCTCCCAGACCATGAACCGGTTGAAGCGAGCGAAATGAAGAGTATGATGAAGGGTTCTAAGCCGCCGATTCTAAGTCGGATGGACTTTCATTATGACTTCATTCTTAAAACAATTCAGTCATCGTGTGATGTGACTGAGAGCCTTCAGGATTCTGTAAAACCAATCAAATGGCTAAGTATTATGGAGCAAAGTTACTGGTTTCAGCAACGCCAGAATCAGATTAAATCTACTAGAAAGGATTTAGAGATTACTCAAAAGAAGATTGATGAAATTACACTAGACGACGCAATTTATGCGGAGTGCCATAAAAGAGCCCAATTGGAGCAAAAGATTAAGCAAACAGTTAATGCCGAGCGCAAAGAAGTTCAGAGACAGCTTGATACTATTAAGAATAAACAGTTTGGTCCACGCTGGACTACAGCCCTAGCTAATTATACTCTTCTTCAAAAGCTCAAAAAAGAGTTTGAGGAACTTACACAAATCCTAACTACGTTAGAGGCTCATGAAGAGAGTATTCAGCCCATTGCCAATTTCCTGTTTGAAATCGGTTATCTCAAGAATAATAATCCTATGACTTTCAAAAATGGAGATCTAACACTAAAAGGTATTCTAGCTACTGAAGTAAACGAAGGTCATCAAATCCTCATGACTGAACTATATACAAGGGAATTATTTCACAATATAAGCGGCGATGATATTGCGACAACGCTCACATGCTTTCTGGAGGAGAAGGAAACGGAAGATAGTCCATCATTTGGAGAGCTAAATATTTCATTAGATGTTTACAATACACTTGTATCTATTAAGAAAATGGCTCAAGAATACCAGGAAATAGAGGATAAAGTTGGATATCAGGTATATGATTATTGGAAAATTTCAACACAAATGATTGAGCCGATGAGACGATGGATTGAGGGTGAGAATGCATCAATAATCTGTCAAGAACATGGACTATTTGAGGGGAACTTTATTAGGGCTATTATGAAGATGTCAAATATGTTGGATGAAGTATTGGCAATGGCTACATACTGTCAGCATACGGAACAAGTTAGTAAAATTATGGAAGTGCGTGAGAAAATGATTCGTGATATTGTGATTTCGGATAGTTTGTATCTACATCTTTAGATCACTGGGCAATACATAATTAATATATTGAAAAATAATATTATTATATATTATATATGGCGTCATTTATTAATAATAAAGAAATAAAAAATGAAAAAATAAAATCATTAATTATAAAAGAAACCAAAATTTTGAATAATTGTGTTGAAAATTGGTATAAAAGATATTTAGAGGAAGCTGATAAACAAGATTTTACAGGTTGTTGTAATGAAGATGAAATAAATTTATTAATAAAATGTTATAATATTTTTAGTGAAAATAATGATTTACAATCTTTGGATACTAATGCTGTAAAAGCATTAATCGCATACTATTATATGTTAGTAGTATTTGAATATTATATGAATCGTTATATTGGTATACAATATTTGAAAATAGTTAAAGAACAGCAACCAAAAGATCCAAAAGATCAAAAAGATAGATATTTTCAGGACAATGATAATAATGTATATGCTTATTTTTATGAGGAAGGTGATGATAAAAAAAATTATATTGAAGTAGTTGGTATTAACGGACAGATATATTATGTAAGTAACAAAAATAGAGAAAATTACCCATATATTTATAAAGATAAAAAAGGAAACAAAATTAAATCACAACCTGATATGTATTGTTTGAGAAAAATACTTTCTACCAAAGAGTCAAAAGATTACTATAATTTATTTGTTAGAAGCGATGAAAAATGGGTTTCTGAAATTAGACGAATAATTTTAAATATGAATCCTGAACCATTTAAAGGCGGAAAACAAAGAATTATGAAAAGAACACTTAAAAATAGAAACAAAAGAACACTTAAAAATAGAAACAAAAGAACACTTAAAAATAGAAAGAAAGGAACAAAGAGAATAATAAGAAATAAAAAAAGAAGAACATTAAAGGTCTAAAAGCAATATAAAGTAAAAACACATACATAATTCAAATGAATTCATGGTATGAATTGGAAATTCTAGTTTTAGAACCAGAACAGGGAGGAACAGATGGAATAATAACAGAGAAGGCCAATTTTTATAAAGATGAATATGACCGCTCGGATTCAAATGCGGGGTTTGATTTACATTCTTCCAGTAATGTGACCATAGAGCAAACTCCTCAATTTGTACCATTTGGTATAATCGCTCGGCTTCTAAAAGTTCAGAGAATGAATCGTGGTGAATCAAACGATTTTTTAAAGACTGATAGTCATTTCTGGTTAATGCCTCGTTCATCGATTTTTAAAACGGGTCTGATAATGGCAAATTCAACTGGTGTAATTGATAAAAGCTATAGAGGTGAATTAAAGGCACCTGTCTGGTCCCTCACAGCGAAATCGACAGTAACATGTGGCGATAGATTATTTCAAATTGTAGCCCCTGATATGGGCTGGATTCGTAATGTTCATATTGTAAGTGCTCTACCAGACTCTGATAGAGGGGCGGGTGGATTTGGTTCTACAGGTAAATAAATATCAATTACTAACAATCTAAACATATTTTAATATAATTTGTTTAGAATGTCTAATTATATTATTAAGGAATATACTGATTCTACATATGTTGTCAATGATGCTATGGAAAAACACATATTATATGATGCGACAATAAAAGATTCAATTGTGACTCATCGTGGAACTAAGATAGAAATGGTAGTCAGACCCGATTGGGGTTTAGAATGCTACATGGATAATTCAATTCAAAGCGCAGTAATTGATGAACGACTTTATCATGAATCCCTTGTACATCCTGTTATGTTAAGTGTAACAGAACGAAGACGTGTAATGATTATTGGTGGTGGTGAGGGTGCGACAGCGAGAGAGGTTCTAAAATGGCCAGGAGTTTTTCACGTTGATATGTATGATTGGGATGAAGATGTTGTAAAACTATTTAAAAAGAAGTATCCACAGTGGGCTAATGGCGCATGGAATGATCCACGACTACATATTCATTTTGAAGATATATTTGAGGCTATTAAGACACCTCCTGTAGTATATAACAGATATGATGTAATTATTATTGATTTATTTGAGCCATGTGAAGAAAACTATGATCAATGGGCAACATTAATTAATTTACTTCATGCCTGGATATCAATTGATGGTTCTATAGTAATTTATGCTGGCATGAGATATATTGAGAAACCAAGCCCATACAAAAAAATAATTGAAATAATTAATTCCAGACCAGTACAAGTATTAAAGGACTTTAGTTTTAATAAAGAGATAGTACCATATAAAGTGTATATCCCATCATTTACAGGAGAAAGCGTATTCCTGCTTTTAAAGAATCATTTTCTGGCATATAATTTTCATTTTGAAGATGGAGAAAAACTTAAGTCGCATGTTACACAGGATGTGTGGAATTCTTATAAAACATTTAATTGGTAGAAGCAGAAGGAACTACCCAAGGAGTATATGTAACAGCTGTCGGATTCATTTCTATATCATCAACTGTGATACTTTCTTGTAAAAGACAATCCACACTTCGTGGACCTAATTCATGAGTAGCAATTAGTTCCTGAGAAGCAGTTACTCCCTGCGAATTAATAGGCCGAAAAAACTGGTTATCTATTTCTTCGCGGGCCTTTATAAGATCATTAAGTCTTTTTTGATTTTCATTATATAGTTCTAAATTAGACGGCCTATCAGATTGAGTCGTAAGCCTAGATTTTCTTTTTAATGCGCATTCAAAGCGATTACCACCGCAGCTCATTTTTAATAACTTATAATTTAATTTCCAAATAATAACCTAAAATTTGATTATTCTATATCTTTTAGATATACTGTAATAAAATGAGTAATCAGAGTAATCAGAGTAAAGCCAATAAATTGCTTGAGGGTATGCTCGGTGTGGAACAGCTCCAGGAAAAACCACAAGGTATTTGTGGTATTTTACAAACTAAAAACTATTCGGACTTTATTATTCTAAGTGACGGAGGTGATGAAATACTCCAATTTTCTGGGGCTAAACTGGCAAATAAATGTCTTCCAGGAGATCATGTTTTCTGGAATGAAGGAAAATGCCACCTTGAACTTCATGATTCACATCCTCCAATTGTTGGAACAGTAGAGCTTGTAAATAAATCAAAATATGGTCTTACATCAAGAGGAATACCGATATATCTCTTCACTCCTTATAATAAATCTTATCCCCATTTTATTGTTGGATGCTCTGAAAGAGATGTAAGCAAAAACAGAATCGGGCTTATTAACTTTGATACTTGGCCCACTTCATCAACTTTTCCACGAGGTCAACTTCAGCAATTACTCGGGGTATCAGGAGACTTTGAAGCCGAAAAAGAGGCACTTATATGGCAAGCATGTCCTTGGAAGCATCCTAAAGGGACTTATACTCCAGAAGTGAAAGAGGCTACATCTGTTATTAGAAAGGAGCTAACTGGATTTACTTTCAATATTGATCCAGAGGGCTGTAAAGATGTAGATGATGTACTTACATTTGAAGAGATAGATTCTAATACATGGAGAGTATCTATTACAATTAGTGATGTCGCCGCATATATTGAAGAGGAAAGTCCAGTAGATATTTATGCGTCGTTAATAGGTCAAACGTTATATGATACGGATGGAACTCCTTTGAGGTCAATGCTTCCAAAAGAATATTCAGAGAAATCCTGTTCACTACTTCCAAATAAAACATCAATTGGAATAACTTTACAATTTATATGGAATGGAAAAGAAATTACAAATAAAGAATGGTTTGAATCAATACTTGAAACAAATAAATCGTATACATATGAAGAATTCCAAGAGTCAGACTCCCCCTATAAAGCACCTTTAGCCGCAATCTCAAACTACTTGGCAAAAGAAGGAGTAACATCATATGACTCTCATAAATGGATTGAGCAGTGTATGTTGTTTTATAATAATGAGGCGGGTCAGATTCTAAAGAATAAGGGGATGGGTGTTCTACGAAAACATTCTAGTCCAAATCTTGAAAAGCTGGAAAAATATCGGTCAGTATTATCATCTGATTTAGAAAAACTAGCATTATCCGCTGCGGAGTATTGTTTAGCAGAAGAAAGCGATACTAGACACTTTGGATTAGAATCAGATAATTATGCCCATACATCTAGTCCTATTCGCCGATATGCGGATTTAGTAAACCAGAGAGTTCTAAAATTACATATTAGAAAATCGCAAAAGAGACATATTGTGCCGATTACAATGTATGATATGAATTATAGAATGAAGCTAAATAGAAATTATAGCAGAGATTTAGATTTCTTAATTGCGATAAGTACTATAAGTGAAACTACATTTAAGGGTATTATTATTGATAAGAAAATAGCAGAAGATGGGCAACTTAAATTGAAGATTTATGTTCCAGTTTGGAAACGCACAATATCAGCCAAATATAAAATGGTAAATGAAAATCTAGTTCTATCAAGGGATGAAAAGAGAGAAATTGATGTGACTGAATTTAGAGAAATAGAACTAACATGTGTGGTAAATATAAATTCTAGAAATTGGAAAGAGCGTATTATCATTAATATCTCATAATATCTCATAAGAAATAAGTATCTATATTTTTATTACTACTTGATTAAAGATTAAATATAAAAAATCCTATAAATTCATAGTTTAAATGATTTTTTATGAAAATTGAATTGAATCTTTAAAGAGTTTAAAGCTGTATCAAAAATTGACAAAAGTCTAGGCTAAGAACTTAGACACTAGTTTCTATATCCAAGACAGAATGCCAAACGGGTTTAATCAAGCTTCTTCAAACGTCGAGTCAATCGTTGGAGTCCAGTTCAGTATCTTCTCTCCTGAGGAAATTGAACGTAGCTCTGTGGTTGAGATCACCTCGCAGACCCTATATGAAGGAAATGAACCTAAAATTGGCGGGCTATTTGACCCACGAATGGGTGTTCTAGATAATGGTAAAATATGTCGTACGTGTGACCAAACGAATCATAGCTGTCCCGGCCATTTTGGTCATTATGTACTTACCCGTCCAGTATATTATATTCAATTTCTCCCAATGATTCTAAATGTTCTCAAGTGTATCTGTATTCGTTGCTCCAAGCTTAGAATTGATAAAGAACATCACAAAGATCTACTTAATCGTAAGGGAGAAGCACGCTGGAAGGAGGTACTAGCACTATCGTCCAATATCAAAAGATGCGGACAAGAATGTGAGGATGGTTGCGGTGCGCCGCAGCCTGATAAGTTTACGCGTGAAGGCATCGCGCGTATTATTGCTAATTATGCCGAACTAAAACAACAGCAACCGCTTGAGGTGGAATACGTACATCGTCTATTCCGCCGAATCTCGGATGAAGATGTTGATTTTATGGGTCTATCTCGTTACTGGTGCCGCCCTGACTGGATGATCTGTAAGGTTCTTCGCATTCCTCCTCCCCAAGTTCGCCCCTCGGTTGTTCAAGATAACAATCAGCGCTCAGAGGATGATTTGACGCACAAGCTCTTTGATATCATCAAAAATGATAAATCTCTTCAACAAAAGATTGAGGGCAATTCTTCAAAGAATGTTATTGATGAAATGACTAATGTGGTTCAATACCATGTGGCTACACTGGTTGACAATGAAATTCCTGGTGTGGCACCGTCCGCTCAACGATCTGGCCGCCCTCTCAAGTCTATTCAACAGCGTCTTGGTGGAAAAGAGGGTCGTATTCGCTACAATATTCAGGGTAAGCGTGTAGAATTCTCGGCGCGCTCAGTTATTACTCCTGATCCAAATCTGAGTGTGGGTGAAATTGGTGTGCCGCTGGAGATTGCGATGAATCTTACGAGCCCTGATAGAGTTACGCCCTACAATGTGGATAAGCTTTATAAACTTGTACAGAATGGCGCCGATAAATGGCCTGGTGCGAAAACAATTGTTCGTGCGGATGGTCGTATGATTTCACTAAAACACGTGAATACAAAGGAGATTGTTCTATACAATGGAGATGTCGTAAATCGTCATCTTCTTGATAATGATATCTTGCTGTTTAACCGACAGCCTACGCTTCATAAGATGTCTATGATGGGGCATCGCGTGAGGGTCCTACCCTATAAGACTTTTAGGATGAATGTTCTAGTCACTCGTCCCTATAATGCTGATTTTGATGGTGATGAAATGAATGCGCATTTGCCCCAATCCTACGAAGCGATGGTAGAACTGGAGGAAATCGCGGCGGTGCCGCACCACATTATTACACCGCGTCATGCCAAACCAATGATTGGTGTGTATCAAGATACCCTTGTAGGTTCATACTTGCTAACAAAGCCTGGTATTAACTTCACTCAACGTGAATTTATGAACCTTATGATGTGGAACAAGCGCTTTGACGGCAATATGCCTATTCCCCGCGGCGGTACGGCGGGAAAGGAACGCTGGAGTGGACAACAAGTACTAAGTGCCCTTCTAGCTCCCATTAATATTGAAATGGGCAACAAATCATTTGATGGCGACAAGGACTCAAAGGATTCTGATAACTATGTTAAAATTGTACAAGGTAACATTGAGCAGGGCATTGTAGACGGCGATGTGTACATGAAGCCCTCCAAGGGCATTATTCATGTAACCTATAATGACTATGGTCCCAAAGACACTGTAGCCCTTCTGGACGCGCTTCAAAACACGGTAGAAAACTTCCTAGTGCTTAATGGTTTCAGTGTGGGTATCAGCGATCTAATCGCCGATGAAGATACTAAGCGGGCCATTGATGCGAAAATTCAAGAACGTAAAAAGCAGGTTGAACAAGTGATTCTACAAGTTCATTTGGACTTGTTTGATAATAATACTGGAAAGACCAATCAACAGGAGTTTGAAGACCAAGTTTTCGGTATTCTTAACCAGGCCACTTCGGATGCGGGCTCTCTGGGTCAGAAATCTCTATCAAGTGAGAATCGCCTTCTAGCGATGGTCCGTTCTGGCTCTAAGGGTGAGCCTCTAAACGTGGCGCAAATGATGGCGTGTCTCGGTCAAACGGCTATTGAGGGTAAGCGTGTTCCCTATGGCTTTACTGACCGCACGCTACCTCACTACAAGAAGTATGATGATTCTGCGGAGGCGCGTGGATTTATTGAGAGTTCCTTCATTGGTGGTCTGACCCCGCAGGAGTTCTTCTTTCATGCTATGTCTGGTCGTGAAGGTTTGATTGATACAGCTGTTAAAACGGCTGATACTGGCTATATTCAACGTCAATTGATTAAGTCAATGGAGGATCTAGTAGTACATCATGATGGGACGGTGCGTGATGCGAATAATAATATTATTCAGTACCATTATGGTGAGGATGGCACAAACCCAACAAAGATTGAGACACAGGCCTTACCAATCGGTAAGTTGTCTCAGGAGGAGATTCGTACACAGTTTGGAATGGTGGGTGTAGACTGGAGCGTTGTACTAAAAGATGGTATTGTACGCGATAATGACACTGAGTTAGTGGCTGATTATGTAAACACCCTTCTATTTGACCAACGTATGATGGTAGAGGGTGTATTTCAAAGCAAATCTCTTGATTCAGGAAGTGTTTTCGCCCCAGTCAATTTGGCGCGCTGGATTCTAAATATTAAGACACGATTCGCGCTGAAGGTTACTGAGAAGACTGATTTGACCCCAGCATACGTGTTAGATGGTATTAAAAAGATTATCGCGCGTACGCATCCCTATCACAAGATTTGGTGTGCCCTTCTACGCTTCCATCTGGCTCCCCACAAGTTGATTGTGAAAGAGCGTTTTACAAAGGAGGCGTATGAGATGTTGATGGAGATCATTCTGGTTACGCACATGAAGTCGTGGGTTCAACCTGGTGAACAGGTTGGTATCGTTGCGGCGCAGTCAATTGGCGAGCCTGCGACTCAGATGAGCACCCTATCAACAAGTAGGATTTGTATTACAGATAGAAAAAATTTGTACTACGTAGGTACGATTCAAGATTTCATAGATCCGATTTTAGAGAAAAATGCAGAAAAAGTAAGAGGAATTGCGGAAGACAGTGTTGTCTTGCCACTAACTGATGACTACTATATTGTTGGTGTAAGTGAGGATGAAAAGACTTCTTGGAGACGCATTAGTGAAATTAGTCGTCATCCTGCGAATGGTGGCTTAGTTGAAGTTGTAACTCGTAGTGGACGTAGAACAACAGCCACTCTAACACATTCTTTCTTGAAGCGTTCAAAGACGGGTATTGTACCAGTACTTGGCTCTGAATTGAAGAAAGGTATGCGCATTCCTATCGCGCGTGTTATTCCAGAAGTACCAAATCCTATTA
>Ga0214921_10003853_pt1 | contig 22655 bp, 23 predicted proteins | sample LL1505_MetaG_FD_177992 | JGI IMG/M metagenome (GOLD analysis project Ga0214921, IMG submission 177992) | Freshwater microbial communities from Lake Lanier, Atlanta, Georgia, United States - LL-1505 | ecosystem: Environmental > Aquatic > Freshwater > Lake | place: USA: Georgia | collected... | reverse complement strand
ATTCTTGGAAATAATGATGTATTAGTGTTTCTAGTAATCTTAATTTTTTTGTATTTATTATTTCAGAAGACATCGTATTAACACAAATTACTAAAATAAATTTACCACGTTTTATTTCTCCTGTTGCATAATTAGCATCACGTTCAGCAATATATGAGGTTATACCCAATTTTACCGCATCATAAATGTCATATGCTTCATGAGTACGAATATAAATATAATGCAATTTATTATGATTATTAGATATTGACATTCTAGCTGTACTAAATTATTACTATTAGAAATAGTTATTAGAAAATCAGTAAATAAATTGTAAATTCAATTTTATTAAACATTTTTTAGTTTAAAAATATTTCATCATACATTGCTAATAATAATACAAAATGTCTTTTGATAATAAACCTTTAATAGAGGAAGGAATCTATTTACTACAAGAAGAAAGATTTATAGAAACAAATAAAAATATTTACAAAATTGGTAGAAGTGGAAATATTTATAAACGTGTATCTCAATATGAAAATGGAACTATTGTTTATCTAATGATTGCTTGTAATAATTCCGAAACTATTGAAAGTAATTTAATAAATATTTTTCATAAAGATTTCAAAGGCGTTAAGTATTATGGTAATGAATATTTTATGGGTGATTTACACGCTATGAAAGATACAATTATTGAATACATTAAAACAACTACTGATAATGATATTAAACTAATCAATATGGACATAAAAATTGAAACCGTAGATAAAGAAAGCGATTTGCATATTCCAAAATATCAACAAGAACTATATAGTCAAGCAGAATTAACAATTATCAAAAGAAATACTAATCATAGTAATAATGATATAGAATCTGAAACAGAAACAGAGGATGCGGAAGAAGATGAATTTATTGATTGTCAGGAAGAGATTAAACCAACTATTAATAATGCTAATACAATTAATAATTTTAATCTTAATAATGGTAATGTTATAATAAATTATACTATAAGTGATAGAATATGTCCTTGTGGTAAATCATTTAATAAACCTTGTTTACTAAGACGCCACCAGAATGGTAAGCTAGGTTGTATTCCGTATATGCAATATCTAATAGCAAAAGAAAGGCAAACCGTTAATATAGCACAAAATACTCAAGATAATAATAATGATGATGATAAACCTCGAGAAAAACCTAAAAAGGGTTTTATTTGCAAATATTGTAATCGTAATTTAGCTAGTAAGTTTAGTATGCAACGTCATCAAACTACTTGTAAAAATAATGAAGATAATAAAAATAATAAACCAGAAAATAATACTACGGATATAATTAATAATAACAATATAAAATATTTATTAGAAAATATTGTAAATAATATGGGCAACAATATAGGTGTATTGGATATTAAATTTGGTGATTGTTCTATTAAATATACTTCAAATAATACTAGTTCTTTGCAGTAAAACTTAATAATAGGAATATTAACAAATACATTATTTTATTCTATCTAAAATTAAATGCTTACTAAAAATATTTTTTTTTTTTGATTTATATAATTATAAGAGATGTTTCTAGAATAGTTTTTCCAAATAACTACTAATTATTACTTATTCTATAATATACTACATCCAAACAATAATAAATATATGAGATTACAAAAATTTTTATAAGATATAGAGTCTCTCCCCCCCACCTATTATATATTATGTAAATTGTAAAACATATTTTGTAATGTCCCCTTATTTGCTAGGGCTGGTCAAATAAACTACATTACAGTTATAGTGTGAAATTACAGAATAAATATGTGATATTATACACTTATACTTAATAGCAAGCTTAAACCACCTATTATATAAGTAATAATAATATATGAAATATTAATATAATAAAAAACAATTTAAAAATCTAACAAATAAGTAGGATAATAATATACATATATTTGTCATAAAAGGTAATATACAAAACATAATGTCAGATAGAATATGTCCTTGTGGTAAATCATTTGCTATACCTGCATTGCTAAAACGCCACCAGAATAGTAAGCTAGGATGTATACCTTATATGATGTCTTTAGTTTCACCAAAGCACGAGATGCACATAGAACATAAAAGAGAGGAGGGAGAGAGAGCTAAGGTAGTCAAAGAATTTTTTTGTAAATATTGTAATCGTAAATTAGCTACTAAGTTTAGTATGGAACGTCATCAGACTACTTGCAAAGATAATAAAGATAATGAATATAATGAAGATAATAAAATAAAACGTGATATTGCAGAGATTACTAATAATACTATTAATAATACTAATTTTAAAGGTTTTTTAGAAAGCTTTGCTAATTCATTTGGTAATAATTTATTAAAATTTGAAATGGATATTACAACAGGTAAATTTGCATTTACATATTTGAATGATATTGAACACAGCAGTTTAATTGCTTCCCCAGAATTAATTAATAATAAATCACATTCTAATCCAAGCTTACAATCTAAAGACCTAATATCTAGAAATCTCAATATCCCAGAATTAGAATTTAATGATGATACTAATACTATTACTGTACCACAAACTAATATGCAAAATAATGTAAATAATACTGGTTCAACTGGTAATACTACATCTACTAGTAAAAGTGGAATAATTACTAATGCAAATAATTCAACAAATCCAACAATTAATAATATAACTAATAATATAACTAATAATAATGGTATAAGTGATAATGTACCATATGTATATCCATTTGGTTATGAAAATATTAATTTTCTAACAGAAAATGAAGTAATAGATATTTTGAAAAGTGATAATGGAGCAGTTTTAGTTTTAGAAAAAATCTATTCTCAGATTGAAAATAATAATTTTATGAAATCAAATAAAAAAGATAAATTTATGATGTATATTAATGCACCTAACAATATTGCATACTGTAGTGATAAAGAATTTATATCCAAATTATATGACCAAAGCAAACTATTATTATTACGTGTATATTATCAATACTATAAGAGATTAACACCTAAATATCAACATATAGTATGGCAAAATATGCAAAAAATAAATGATACATTAGATAGTAAGCCACATTCTATTGGAGAAAAATATACATATATAATAACAAAAAATTCAAATGATATTGAATGTAAAAAAGCTTTTCAAAATCTTAAAAAAGGTATAGAAACTAAAGAGAGCCCAATTTTAAAAAATAATACTATTGCATTTAATATATCATTATCACATATTTCATCATTACATGATGAATTAGCAAATACTACATTAAATATTGAAGAAATTAATCAAATTTGGGAACAATTACATTCTGATGAAAATGCATCTTATGAAGAATTTGAAAATGACCTTACATTACATCGATTTGAAGATACTCCAAGATTTAAATTAATACAAACACTTTTACAAAAAGAATTAGAATATAAATACAAACAAAACTATAATATTGGTGATATCGATAATTTTAGTAAATATGTAAAAACACGTATTGATAAAGAACTTATTCTTATTAGAAGAACATTTTCAGATATTTCTGAGGAATATATAAAAGAAATTAATAATCTATTAATTACTAAACCATTTGAAGATAACTTTAGATATTTACAAGGATTAAAACAATTATTGCCAAATAATAACAAAAACATAGTAAAAACATAACAAAAAACCTATATATTTTCAACTAATATTAATTTCATAATTGCCGTCAATTTCTATAATATCGATTTTATATTTTTTCATAAGTTTCATTAAAAATGTTCTCTTACTATCATCATTCTTATTTTCCAAAGAACTAGTATATTTTGTACCATCAACATTTGTTTTATAAAGTTTATATTGTGTAAGACTATATCTATATTCTGGAAGATTAAGATATTTCTCTACTATTTTTGTAATAAAATCTTTCAAACTTACTATAATATCCTTATCAACACCAATAAATAATCCTGTTGATGGTATCTCTTCTCTAGCTTTGCAATATTTCATTATCTCTAGAATTATATCACGCATTATGATAGATTTCATATCATCAACTATTTTTGTTATATTTTCAGAAATAGGTATTGTATTTGGTAATAAAGCTTTTATAACTTCTGCTAATGTATTATTACGTAATGTAGCTATTACACCAGTTAATACTTGATTTGATTCTAGTAGTGTTTTTTTATACATATAGCCAAATTCATTATAAAAACCATATCCTCTTTCTAGATTTTTCAAATAATTCATTGCTATAATACCGCATTTTTTATCTTGCAAATGCGACCCATCACGTAATGTACAATATTCCATTCCAATTTCAACATTAATTATATCAATTAAATCCATTATTGATTCATTAAATAATTTATTGTACTCAACTGGTTTTTTACCATCAATAGATACATTATCTATAAATCCAGTATTATTTATAGACTTATCTTTACCAATACATTTATCCTTAGATATTTCATAGAATAAAGATTCTAATCTACTAAAACGCATTTTAGTATTATATTTAATTGTTATACATTTACCCAATTCTGCTGTTCCGATAACTAATTCATTGTCTCCTAGAATACAATTTAATTTCATATTTTTATAATTAATATTAATTTTTGATTTAGTAGATGAAACAATAAGCTCTAATAATTTTCTATTTACTGTATTTGTTTGTGGTTTTTCTTTATGTGTGCTTCTAGAATGTCTAGTATTACTAACACTTTTACGACTACGAATACGATTATTATATCTAGATGATGCATAGCTGTTTGCACCACCTAATTGCTTACATATTTTTTTACTATACTTATTATATATACTATTTATTCTAGACACCATTTAATATTATCATATATAAATTACTATATAATTACTATATAATTATTCTAGATGATATGAAAATCTTATAAAAATATTTTACAAACTAAAAATCTAATAAAGGTTTATTTGCTTCATCAATCTCTTCCAACTCTTCCAAACTAAGTATATTCCCAGAATGTAATGCATATTTTTCTACTCTAGCCCTTGTTTGTTCTATAAATTCTTCATCACTTAAAACCTCTCGAATACGTAATTTAGAATCCATCAAAATCTGTACTATTTCATCAATTTGTTGTGTCTTAGTAATATCTAATTCTCGTACTTCACCAGTTCGAATATTCATCAATTTAAATTTACGCATTTCATATAATTCAACATTATCTTTTAATTTTTGTAATTTTTCCAACTCACTTATACTAATAGCCGTTTTAGCTTTTGCTTTAAAATTATCAAATTCCATCTGTGATTGTTCATTGATTTTCCGCCACATCCAAGCATACATAACCACCTGCAACATATGCTCATTACTTAACATATCAACACATTTCAACTCCCATACTGTATCGACATCAATACAATCCACACGTGCGGATAAATTTACATTTCCATATAATTCCGTTTTATATATAAAACATTTATTACCTTGTGAACTTTCATCTAAACCTAAAACAAATTCAAATTGTGTAATTTTATGTCTATCTAGAACACTATCAATATTACGATGACATTTATGCACCATTTCCAACTCCAACCAATCATATTCAGTAATCTGTTTCAACTTATAATTATAACCTTCAGTAGCACACAAATATATATTTGCCAACAATAACCAATCTGATACACCTTCCAATCGATGTTTTTCCCGTAGTTTATCAATATATTGTACAATAAATGCGTGATTTTTACCTTGATTAGACATAATACAGAATTTTCTAATCAAATATTTCCAAAGATAATTAATATTTGGCTGTTCCTTAGAACCACTAAACAACATAGCCGGAATTGCAACCCCATTGATATCACATACTTGTTCATGCGTATTTTGCCCAGTCTTGATATCTGCTGGTATTCTAGCAATATTATTTTCTTTAATATCTTGTGTAATAGTGAATACACCAGAAACTAAGTCTGCCAGAATAGCCATTGTACTTTCATCAATAAATTTTACCATATCAGTAATACTTTTATTATGCTCTATAGGACGTTCATTTTTCATATAAGGTTTATCACTATCAATATTACGATGATTGTCTAAGGAATCATGCCGGCACATATCAACATAAGGTAAATCACGAATTTTCGAATGCGACATTTTTAGAAAAGGTAATGACTGATTGCGGTCTATATGTTCAATAACTATTAACTGATTCGATGCCCGTGTAGTTGCAACATAAAGCAAATTAGGGCAAATAATCAAAGAACTATGTTTATCTTTGAACATTTCATAATAAGACGTATCAAATCCAAAGACTATTACCAATTTACGTTCGCGACCTTTGGATTGATGGAATGTCGTAAAAACGATTTTATCCTTAATAATACGTTCATCTAGTTTGGAATCTTCCGATATTGGTACAAAACATAATAGGCCTTTTGCAACTAATACATTCTCCAAATCCTTTATACGTTGATTACGCAATGTTCCTGACAATATAAAAATATCTTCTGCCAGATATCCTTTAGTGTTCATTTCAGAAACAATTAAATTACTAACATAATCAGTTAATTTCTGATAAGGATATTGTATGTACTTAACTGGATTACCTTCTTTTAATGCCCTAATACGTGGATGACCACCCACCATTACGTGATTAACAAAATTTGCTATAGGTTGGGATAACCGATAACTAGTATTAAGTGTTAATTTAGTAAAATGCTGATGATTAATAAAAATCCGTTCTCCTAATGTCAGGAAACGTTCATCTGCACCCTTGAAACCATATATACCTTGATAATTATCACCCATTATACCTAATATAATATGTCTCTGTAAATCATATATGAGTTTATGAACTAATTCAAAATACAATGTGGTCATATCCTGAATTTCATCAATAATTATAATTTCGTGGGTTATACTGGATACTGGTTTATTAAGTGGTATTTTATCTTTTAAAATAGTTTGGATACGATCATCAGTATATGCTGTGTAATCATAATAAGAACAAGCTAGACCATGAAATGTAAGTACTTTTAGATTAGTTAAATTATGTTGTTTTGCTTTTTTTTCAACTTCCAGTTTAAGGGCACGATTATATGTAATTTGTAATATTTTCTTATCAGGAATTTGACTCGCAATTCCTAGAATAGTAGTTGTTTTACCTGAACCTGCCACTGCATTAACTGCAACATTTTCACCACGTTTAATAGCATCTATTATTAGTTGTTGTTCTTCACTAGGGGTGAATAATACTGGTTCGGTTTGTGTAGAATGTTTATTAGCTTTTGGTTTGGTAGCTTTTGGCTCTTTGGGTACTCTAGGTTTCCGGGGTGTTTTTTCAGTAGTAGTAGTTTTCTTAGTTGATTTAATAGGTGGTAATAATTCGTCCATTTCTAGAATATGTGTTGATTCTAGTAGGTATAATATTTTTATATTGAAATTAAATTATTCATATTCAAATTCATATTCAAATTCATATTCAAATTCATATTCAAATTCATATTCAAAGAAAACACAAAAGAAAAAGATTAGCTAGAATGAAAATCAAAATGAAAATATATAAAAATAAATATATCAATCTAATTCAATAACTTTTTGTGGTAAATAATTAACACCATATTCCCCCGGATAACCCATAGGATTTGCATAACATCGCGTTTTATCTAGCATAGTATCAATATGGGTATGAGTGTGTCCAAATAACCAGATATTGGTTAATGGTATAAGGTGGTCTAGATTTGATGCAAAGCCTTTAGCATATTTCATATCCCGCGGATTTTGAAATTTAGATGGTATTAATCGCATAGATGGCATATGGTGTGTCGCCACAATAATTTTATTACATTTTGCAGGATTAGATTGTAAATTGTTAAGAGTGAGTTCCAACCACTCTTTATCGCGTTTATACCAAGATTGTAAATTTGCCAATGTAATTGGTGTATGATTTTTACTTGAGATAGATGTATATATATTCCGCATATCATTCATTAATAATGCAGTTCCAAAATCTATGTCAGACCATAAAGTACATCCAATTACGGTATAATCTTCTAATGAAGCAATAGTATTATGTTCCAGAAGTGTAAATTTTGGCATTTTGGAAAAAGTATTTCTAATATAGGTAAGTGTATCTTCATATGTAGAGGAATAACTTTCGTGATTGCCCAGAACATAGAATATCTTTTCTAGAGTTGGTTGTTTATTACACCAGGTAATGTATTCTAACCATAGTGAATTTTGTTGTGTTGGAATACCAATATCACCTAATAGAAATAAATATGGTGCTTTTATATTATCTGGATTTAGAAGATGTTTTGGAATAGTAGAGTGATGTTCTAAATGGATGTCAGAGATTACTTGGATACGCATTCTAGCAGATATGTTTTAGTTATGTTTAGTTATTTATAGTTAATCAATTTTTTATATAAAAATAAATAAAATAAAAACAAAAAAAAATTTTCTGTATTTTTCTTTTTCTTTGTCTATTTAGAAACTAATCTTAACAAACTTAGATAAGGTGGTGAAACACAGAAGGTGTTTTATTGGGTCAGGCCAAAAACTCCGCGACGGCAGTCTCGATGTCAAAGTTCGGGTCGAACACGATGGTTGCAAACAGCTCGTCGATGTACATATCGACGTTATCTGCATCTGCATCCGCGCCCGCGTCTTCGAGGTTGTCTTCGTCGTCGTCTTCGAGGTTGTCGAACTTTGCGTCGTCGTTCAACTCATCCAGCAGACCTGCAGGCATACCTGCAAGTTCGTGGATACCTGCCAACACAGCCTTTACCAAATCCGCATCGAGAGCTTCGTCGGCAAGGAGCTCTGGCTCAACCAGTGCGGCCCCAACTGGCTCTGCGTCAACGGGTGCGGGCATCTGAACAGCAAAGTTGTTGGAGAACAAGACATCAAACAATGCATCAAACTCCTCCTCGGAAACGGTAGGAATGTAATGGGTCGTAGACACGTGTTCGTTCAAAACCACTGATGTGTCTTCGCGATGGCGTTTGCATGTGCTAGAGGCCTCTTCCGAAGCACAGCGCTTGAGCGTGCTAGAGGCATCTTCCGAAGCACAGCGCTTGAGAGTACGAGTGCTAGTCTCAAACTTCGCATCCATTTCAGGATACCGTGCAATGTCGTAGAAATATAATATTTAATTTTGGTTATAGTAAAAATCAATTTTCGTTTAAAAATTTAAAAAATACTAAAAAAATAATATTAATTAGTATCCTTTAACCAACGGATAGATTTTATTACTGATTGGTTTGTTATCTAGCGAGTTATTGGATACGTACTTGGCTTTGCCAAGTACTAGCTAACCAAAAATAAGTTAAGACGGATATCTCATTAGATATATGGTGTTTTAACAATATTCGTAGTTTTAGTTATTTTTACTGAAAAAATAGCAAAAAATATTTTTTCTATATAAAATTGATTTTTTTTTATATAATAATACTGTATTATTTTCAACCCTTTCAAGGATGTCGTCTGTACAGACCTTTGCAGGAAGCTTTGCAGGAAGCGTTGCTGTCCGCACCAATGGGTCTCCTCCGACTCAGGTGCAGTCCGCACCCGCGCCCGCTCCCGCTCCCACGCAGGTTCAGGTTCGTCCATCAAGCGAGGAGATTGCAGCAGAGTTTGCACGTATTGTGCAGGAAGCACGCGGTGGTCCCAAGCCGACAACCACTCTGCCCGAAGGGATGCACTGGGCGTCTGTCAACGGGAACTGGATCAGACGCCACAACCCGCACACACTGCCGGAGGACATGAGGCGACCCAAACCCATGTCGGGCTTGATCAAGCGCAAGGATGGGACTCTCGCCCTGCGCAAGTCGCGCAAGTAGAGTGTTGCCCATTTTTTATTTATTCTTGATAGTATTTAAATTTCTTTGAGACAAGATAAGAAAAATAAAAAATGATTTTTTTTATAAAAAAATGAGCTTATTACAAATGATTTAGTCATCACGTGTGAGCCAGATTCTGTTATCAGGCCCCTTGTCCTTTTTTGCGTTCGGCGCTCTCGGCGAGACCACGATCCGACCACTTGTAAAGAACCTCGTAAATCTGATCCTCCGTGAGCCACATACCAACTTCGCGAACAAAGTATAGCTTCTCCGGACTTGGCTCTTGCACCGGGGTGGTGCTAGTCGCAGTGGCGATAGAGGCAGCGAAGTTGCGAGACATTCCGTGAAAGGCGATCTTGAATATAGTATTATAATTTATAATAATTTATAATCAAATTTTGTTATTTTTCTGTTTTTGCTATAAAATGCTAAACGCTAAAATCTTAAAAAAATTCTTTGAAAAATGGTTATCATTAAAAATAGAAAAAATATATAATAAAATAGTAAAATTGATTTGTCTAATATTAGAACTATAATAATATTTATCGGAACAATAATATGCTTGAAACAGAAGTTTTTCAATACAATAATACGAAAAGTAGTCGTTGTAATTTAGAAGGATGTACAAAAAAAGTCGGTATAGTTCCAATAGTATGCAGATGTGATAAGGCATTTTGTGCAAAACATCGTATTCCAGAAACACATGATTGTACTTATGATTATAAGACTAATGGAAAACGCAAACTAGAAGAAGACAATAAATGCATTGCATTTGAAAAACTTTTGAAAATTTAAGTGATTTATTTTTTTTATTAAAATATGATAGAATAATAGAATAACATCTAAAATGGAATCTAGAATGTCAAATAGAAGCTCATCTAGAAGCTCATATAATACTTCTAGAAAAACACAAAAAAAGAAAAAGATTTAGGAGTGTAGATAATGCAAATCATGCAAACACTATGGAAGTCGAAGAAGGGAATACAGGCCTAACAAAAACTAAGCAAATTAATCCTTGTAATACAAAAAAAAAATCAGATTTACAACAACTAACTAAATATTTATCTGAAAATAATATTGAAGCGGGAAAGAAAGATTTATTTAAGTGCATTATAATGAATAATTCGTATGTAGATGTATGTGTTAGGAATTTACAAATAGATGAAAACTCATTTTATTCATTAATAAAACGTGATTTATCTCAAAGTGATGCTATTAAATTAGGAATTGCAATTGAAAAAATATTTGTTGATATTATATTGACTAATCCACAATTAAGAAATATTCGCAAAGCTAATAAAAAGGGACAAAAAGAAACTGACCATTTATTTTTAATAAAACTACGAATACTGTATATTATGCGGAAGTGAAAGGAAATTTACAATTAGATACTGAAAAAAGGCAAGCCACAATAAAAAAAATTCAAGATATTACAGAAAAATTAAAGATAGATCCAGAGTTAGGTCGAACGAATGTAAAAGCATTCTTATTTGCACCCAGATATTTTTCAACATCATTAATACCAAAAGAATTTCGTGATTCATATAAAGGAATTAATTTATTTGGTGTTAATGAATATTTACACGAATTAGAAGTAGAATATAATTTTGCAAATGAAGATGAATATAAGGAAAAATTAAATTATTTAGCACATAGAATGTTTGAATGTATTAGTTTTACTGAAATTGATAAACTAGAATTACAACGCACGGCATTAGGTGAAAGCTTTATAAAGATACCAAATGCACCTAAAAAAAATACTATTGCAATATCCCGTACTAATAATCGATTATCACAATCATTACAATCACCTAGCATACTTACAAATACATACCCAAGAGCATCTGAATATCTACAACCTATGCGATTATCATTCGATACTGCTTAATACCGAGTAATAGTATCAATAAAATTTATTCCGCCAAAAAATGCCATTGGTCTTTTATTTTTTATATTTTCTATTACATCTGATATCGATATATCTAAATTGCTATATTTAAGCAAATAACACGCACAAACCGCACAAGAACGTTGTTGTCCCATATTACAATGAATGAGAACGTTTTTATTCTGGGAAATGTATTTTTTTATAGTATCCAAAATATTTTGTTCTTCTAGAATATTATACAATCTTTCTGCTTCAAAAGGATCATCTTTAATAGGTATTCTTATATATTCTTGTTTATATATTTTTTGTATTGCTTCTGGTGGAAATGGCAAATCTAATGTACAATTTATTATTAAATCAAATAAATATACATCTGTTGTTGCATATTTATTACCTATGTATAGATAAGGTACCACCTCATTATAATTAGATATTTGCAACATTATAGAATACTAGAATACTTGTTATATAAATAGTATAATAAAAAAATTATAAAAATAACAAGAAAATGATAATCAAATGTAATTATCTATTACAATTCTTCTTCAAGATATTTTATATATTCTAGCGTCTCCTTATATTCTAAGTCTTCTAAATCTATTTTATCTTTATCTAGAATACTATTAGCACCATTCTCTTTATTTACAAAATTACTAACTACAAAAGCGTTTGCATTTACCTTTGCTTGTTTCATAGGTTTACAAAGAGTACTTAGCATTTTATAGTTGTTATAAATAATATTGCAAACTTCATTATAAGTTTCTTCTAATTCTTTATAACTTTTAATATCTTCACTAGTAATTACAAGTCTATCGTAATGTTTTGAATTATTAAGCATGTGTTCATCTAGATATAACTTTACATCTAGAATATCCATTATACCTAACAACAGTTTTTCAACAATTTTCATAATTTTCTTTATATCTTTAATAGTACTAATGGTTTTTTGCGACATAGGTAATCCAAGTACTGTAGTTTCATTAATATAATTAACACAATTGAGCTTAATTTCCAAATACTCTAAATTAAATTTAATCACATTATTAACATATTGTTCAGGGCGTTTAACCAATTCCTGAAATATCTTGGAATTCTCATATTCAATTACATCATTACTTTTAATACCTTTTAGGCACAATTCTGTAAATATCAACCCAATAATCAAATAACTAATTATATTGTCTACAGAAAATTCCATCTTTAATATTTGTGTTTGCTTTGGCTGTTTTAGTTTAAGCATAATATCATAAAGTAATTATGATAGAAGCGAACAAATATATTATAGATATATGTCTATAAATAATTCAATTTTTCATTAATTATTGCTAAAAAATAGAAAAATATTGCTTTAATTACAAATGCAATTTCGGAAAATTATTTTTAATATAAGTACAAAGAGTGTTCATATCATATGTGTTTTTTAAAATATAATCAAATTCTCTAATAAATTGGCTTTCTATTTCTGTTTTAGGTACATATTCATTAACGAAATTAGTAGCATCTTTATAAAGAATACTTGCTAGTAAATAAAATTTTGTTTTATTCATTGAATAATGTTTTGGTGCAATACAAATATGTGTTCTACTAGAATGATGACCTCTTGAATCTATAATTCCACATTTACAATTATTAATCATTTTTTTCCAAATATTACTCATCAAGAGATTATCACTAATAGGATAATTTAATCCTAGAATAGAAAGCCACCACAAATATACGTGAATATGACGACGTGTATTATGACTAGTATTCATATGAATACGAACAAATTGCACCCCTGTTCTTGAAATATCTTGAACTGCAAAATAATGTTCATTACTTGAAATTATGTTATTCATAATTATAGTATCATTCGGAATATTCATTGTAAAACATGCACGACGAAACATAAGCTCTCGCGATTTATATAGGTCCGAAAGCCCTTTGGGCTTAGGAGTAAGGTCCGCTGCACCTTCCGAAAGCCCAAAGGGCTTAGGAGTAAGGTTCGCTACACCTTCCGAAAGCCCTTTGGGCTTAGGAGTAAGGTGTTGCACACCTTCCGACTTTTCTGTTTTTGTAAATGCTATTAATGGATACATAGGCAGTAATCCCCGTGGTTCATGGATGTTAAATCTAATAAATCTATTAAATGAGAGTAGAATTTCTGCGCATTCAATATCTTCTTTTTTGTGTGAAATAGATAAATAATCCATATTTAAAAATGGTTTTTAGATAATATAAATTAAATTAAAATATTTTATTTCAATTTTTTATAAAATCATTCAATAATATGCTGTTAATAAACTTATCATTTATCCTTTTACCGAAAGCGCTACGCGCTTAGGCCACCCGACGGCTTAAAAAACTCACAAGTTCGTTTTTTTACGTCCGTTCTCCAAAAGGATAGACCAAAAATAAGTTAAGACTGATAGGTGTTATAACACCTATCCGTTGGTTAAAGGATATAATAATAAAAAAAAATATAAAAAAGAATTTATCCATTATAAAATTTTCATATCACTTTTCAAATTGAGTTTTATATCATGGTTTGAACCAGCTTTTCTAACTTTTCAATACGATCATTCAACGCTTGGAATTCTTGTCCTATTTCTCGTGGCGTTTTATTAAATGGTTTTCTTATTTTTTCTTCTAGCAGTTTCGCACAACTATTACATATTAATTTTTCTTCATTCCAATAAGTATCAGTATAGCAATTATTGGTACAATTCGTAAAATCATAGTCCAAATCATCTGGTTCCCATTCTCTAATATTACTACTTTGTAGATTTTTTATTTTTTTCAAATTAGTATTACTCTCTTTAGCTTGCTTTAATTCCTTTTGCTTTTCACAACTAGAATTTAATTCATTTGTAAGTGCAACTAAATATTTATCATCATATTGCCATGGTTTTTCACCCCATGAATCATGCCACATTTTGGGATTTTTATTTATAATACAAATTTATACAATTCTACTTTTCAATTTTTTGTTGTATAAAATAATAATAAAAATTGAAAAGTAAATTTTATTTGTATTTATAATTACGTTTCTAGTTTTCCTAATTTTCCCAGTATTTCATATATTTTTGATAATTCCCGCTTTATATCAATAATATCATTTATTATTTCTCTTTTTGTTTTATTGAAAGGTTTTCTAATCTTTTCATCTAGCAAATCATTACAAGATTTACATAAAAAAGGATCATATCCATTACGTAAATAACAATGTTTCCTACAATTCTCTATATCATAATCTAAATCCGTCGATAACCATTGAACAGTAAAATATCGTTCTGATGCATAATTACATTTTTGAGTCATTTCATTTGCTAATTCATTCAAATATATATCGTTCTCATTATCTGGATTCAAACCCAAACCATTAGCCATTGCCCTCACACCCAACCCCCTAGACATTGTCAAAATAACAAAACTATTTTATAATCTTCCTATTGCTAGATATAATTTATTTATATTCTTTTTTATATTCATTTAACGTAAAACAAAACTAATTAATGAAATAAATAACATGGGACTAGAATTGCGAAATGATAGTAAATTATGTAGTAAGGATATTGATAGCGGAATTAAAGATTTATAATGTGTAGTAAAACGTATGTGTCAAATGAAATATTTATATGATTTTGTATGGGATGCTACTAGTAGCACTAAAACTTGATATTTCTTGATACTTTACGCTTATTTTTTATACTATTGTTAACTTTATATCTTCTTAATCCATTCATCTTTGCAACATATACATTCATCAAAGCCATTACATCTGATACTAGTTCTTCTTCAGGTTTTAGTGATTTTTGTTTGTTTAATACTGTTATTCTACCATTTGAATATTCTTTTATTATGTTTTCTATTAAATCATAACCAAAACGTGTTAATCTATCTCTATAAGCTATTACCAATTCATTTATTTTACCTTCTATTGCCATTTTTATAATTCTTCGTATACCTCTTTTATTTAAATTAAGGCCTGAACCAATATCTTCTATTATTTCATATTTAGGGAATAATTTTTTCATTACTTCTTTTTGTCTTTCTAAGTCATTTGATTGATTTACACTAGACACTCTAATATAACATATATTTTTTTTTTCATTATTAATTATATTATTATTAATACCATTAGTTTTTACATATTCTTGATTTTCAGATATGAATTTTTGAACATTATAAAGTCTTTTACCTCCAGGTGTTCTTATAGTTTCTATTTTCTGTTTTGTTTCCCATTGATATAATGTTCTTTGATGAACTCCTAGAATACTACTAGCTTCTTTACCACCTACAAATTCATTTTTAGACATTTTACTAAATAATTACTAAATAATATTTTTGATACTTCTTTATATTTTATATTTTTAAAGCGTCTAATATCTAATAATAAAATAATATAAAAGATTAAGAACTATAGAAAGTAGAAAATGCCATCTACTAAAAAGCCTCCAGATAAATTATGGTATCCTACACTTTTACAAGTGGCTAATAAAATACAAACTAATGCTTGGTTTGATATGAATGAAAAAATAAATCCTAGTCCTAAATCTAAGTTAGCAACTATTAGAAAAGATAAATGTATTAAATATTTGAAAACTATTAAAATACCAATTTATCCAAATCAATTTCAAAAAGATATAATTTCAAAATGGTATGAAGCAGTTATTGAAGCTTATAATATCACTAATCAGTATATAAAAGATAATAAAAGCACTATTAATATTGATTTACTAAGTATTAAAGAATTAAGACCTAAATTAAATTCTAAACTACACACCATACAAAATAAAGTAAAAAATATTAGTAAACATACTTTAGATTATTCAGTATCACATTGCATAGCTATGTATAAGAGCGCAAATACCAATTTATCAAGAGGTTATATAAAAGAATACAATATTAAAAATTTATCATTGGATAGAAATAGATATAACTTAGTAGTTGAACAATTAAGTTTTAGTAAAAAAATAAATGGATTTTCAACCAGTATATTAGGTCATATGAATTCCGAGTATAAACTAAGTAAAGATAAAATTACACATAATTGTATTTTACAATATCATAAAAATACTAATAGATATTTTTTATTAACACCCACTGATAAATTAAATAAAATTTTAACTACTGATAAAAGATATAGAAAGTGTGGTGTTGATTTAGGTATAAGAACATTTGCAACAATTTATACTCCAGAGAAAGTAATAGAAATAGGAAATAATACAAATAAAACAGTAGATAGATATCTTAAAAAGATGGATAGAATAAATAGTCAAAAAGATAGAGAAATCTTAAAAAAAAAGTTATTTGATAAAATACAGGAAAGATATAGTAATAAAATTAAAAATAGAGTGAATGATTTACATAAGAAAACAGCAGTTTTTTTAACAAAGAATTTTAAAGAAATTAATCTTGGGAAGTTTAGTATCAAGGTTATGGTTAAAAAAACTACATCTAATTTACGAGAAATAGTAAAACGGCGTGGTCTAACTTTATCATTTTATAAGTTCAATGAATTTATTAAAATAATGAGTAAAAAATATGATAGTTCAGTATCAATGATAAATGAATATAAGACTAGTATGACATGCCATGTTTGTAAAAGCGAAAATAAAAATGTAGGATTAAGTAAAACTTATAAATGTGTTAATAAGAATTGTAAGTGTGTACTTGGTCGTGATGTTAATGCTTCAATTAACATGTACAATGGGGGAATCTTAAAAGCTTAATTTATGTTAGCTTTTATCCCGTTCTTGGCCCCATCTACAAAAAACTCAGAAAACTGATAATTCGTATGAAATAGTCTATTATTGGCATTATCAAGAAATATCAAGTTTTAAGTAACGGTACTGTGTACCTTCATATGGGTAAAAATCTAGATGTAAGTATCGATACATTTCCAGATAATATCGTACAAATTACATATGATAATAACTTTGGAAGAGCTGTTGAATACTGTACTGTTCATTATCCAAAATATTTGCGTGGGTATGAAGATTGCTTTTCATTTGAAAAAATTAATCCATTTATTCGTATGGATTGCAAATATCTAGAATATATTGATACATTTGCTGAAAATATAGAAAATATTCCATTAAATACAAAAACTATTACGTTGCATAAATGTGATTGTTATACAACATATGACTTATCAAATTTCCCATATGGAATCAATAAGATTATTCTAAATGGTGGTTTGTTTTCCCAATCTTTTACTGTAATTCCTCCAACTGTTGTATCAATCCAAATTACAAACTTTTGTTCTCAATTGAATGGATTTCCAAGTTGTCTAAAAAAATTGATTATTAATGATGCAGTTGATAATTTCGATTATTGTCCCAAAAAAAGTGATTACAAAGCAAAAGTAATCGACGAACATTTTACATTTATTAATGATACGGAATTGTGCGAGGGATGTGAAGACGGTAGTACTTTGTTAAAATATAAATATAATTATAATAATACTGAATTTCCAGAAGGTTTTGAATATTTGACACTTCAATATGGCACATCATTGCATATTCTAAAATATATTACTGAAATTCCAGCAACATTTAAAAAACTGAAAATCACAAATATGGAAATGAGGGAATATTATAAGAAATACTCTGCAGATGATCAGTATTATTTGGAATTTCTTACTAAAAATACTAAACTTATTGATGATTTTGTAGCACGGTTTCCAAATGTTGAAATTATTTATCAAGATGCCAAGCAATAAATGCCAAGTAATTTGCTGTTATTTTGTTTTTTCATCTTTTTTAGCATATTTATTCGAAAAATTGATATCCCAGAATGAAATAATACTTATTATTATTATTTTACAATACATATTGCTAGATGGCTACTCAAGCACAAGAACAAGATGTATCTGTTTCAGTTTCAACGCTAGATATTATGCGGGAAGTATTGCATAAGTTTAATTTGCGATCTGCTACTACCCATAAGCTTATCCGCAAAATCGAAACTGTTGCCGAAAAGTATGGATATACTTTGGAAACTTTGCGTGAAAAATCGCTAGAAGAAGCAAAGAACATTACAGATTACGAATTTATTAATGCACCTCACACTGATACTGAGTTTTACAATATTGAATTTCTAATTCATATTGACGATTCCAATAATATTTGGGCTATCTTTCGCAGACATTTGCAAAAAGAAACACTTTCCAATGAAACCATTGAATTACTTAGTTATCTAGGTGCTGTTCGTGTATTGTTTGGAGTTAAGTTTCATACAAATATTGCGATGCTATCAGATAATGTAATTCAGATGGAATATGCTCATTTTAACAAAGATTTTAATATTGAGCGTTTTCCTAAGTATTTGCGAGGATATAAGGATAATAATTCGTGTTTGGAAAAAAATGTTTTGATTAAAATGAATGAATATGTGGAGTATATTTATACATTTTCTAAAAATTTTGAAATTATTCCATTTAATACAAAAACATTGTATATTATGAATTCTGATATCTCACATACAATTGATTTTTCAATCTTTCCATTTGGTCTCAAATATATTAATATTTATGGACCAATAGTGCAATCACTTTACAATATATCACCATCTGTTGAAAATATGTTTATTACTTCTTGTTATACACAATTGAATGAATTTCCATCAAATTTGAAAACATTGACAATTATTAATGTTTATACAGATTTTTATAAAGACGATGACTATTATATTATTAAACTATTGTTTCAGGAGTATTTCCATAATTTGGTTGAGTCTAGCAAATGTATTGACCCAATTGATGGTACTAATGTCAAAATTTATAATATTAATTATAGTAGTATTGTGTTTCCATTCGGTTTTGAACATTTAACACTGGATTATATTTATTCATTACATATTCTAGAATATGTGAATAATGTACCAGAAACATTTAATAAATTGACGATTACAAATATGAAACTCTATAGAAAATATGAAGGTTCAATTTACATTGATTATTGTTCTAAGAAAATTAAAATCAATACTGAACATCTTGCTAGTTTCCGAACGCGTTTCCCTAATATTGTTATTGAATACATTGATTAAGCATTTACACTTTTGCAACGATGTATTATTTTATATTCTAGAATATCTAAATTATTTTACTTTCTATATTTTCATTTCTATATTTTCATTTCTATATTTTGCGTTTATTTATTTTCTTTCTATTAATTAAGAACAATTATTAAATATTATTTAATCTCCTACTATTAAAATGGCTACTAAGAAGCATATGTCCAAAAAGTCAATGACTAAGAAGAACACTGGAAAGGTTGAAGGCTGGTGCATGAAGTGTAAGAAAATGATGCCTATGGTTGAACATAAGGAAGTACCTATGAAAATGAAGGGTGGTAAAACCCGCAAGCGTCTAGCTGGTAAAGATGCTCACGGCCACAATATCAGCGCTATTCCCAAGAAGCAGTAAATTTTACATTACTATTTTCTATTTTTTTACAATCTCTAGAATAAATCTAATTTATAATTAAATATAGTAATACATATACTGCTAGAATGGATTATTTACCTCCACCTAATGAACAGGTATTATCTAGCATAGATAAATTAAATCATTACAAACGAATATTTTCACACAATAAACGCCAAGATAAAACTATATTACTACTCAAGAAAAAAGAATTTGATATTTTCTATAGTTGTAAGCGAAAATATCCACTCCTAGTTGCGGAAACTATTACATATCTAACTGGTAAAACTGACCCTAACGAATCAATTATTGACCGACGGCAAATAGTAGATCCATTTCGAGAAGACCATCTAGTACCGCAAAAAAGTCAGCATACACTAAATGATTATTTAGCATATATGGAATATGGTGGTAGTATGGGTCATAATGCCCCTGCAGGACAACATAAAACTAATATAGATATTTACTATGAAACCTTCTTATTAAGTAATATTACACCGCAAGAAATGGTTTTTAATAGTGGATTATGGGTTATTATGGAGAATTGGTGTAGATTTTTACATAAGGTTCCAAATATTACTAATATAAGGGTTTTTACAGGTAGTATTCCAGAGGAAAAGGCGCATAATTTTGGGAGTATTAAAATGAATATCCCTTTAAAAATGTTTAAGATTGTTTGTTTTGAATTAGTTAATCGTCCTGGAATTACATTTATGGAGATATTAATTGCAAATAATTCTGCATATTATGTTAATCCGAAGACATTTAAATTTGATTTAAGTTCTTTTCTAGTGCCAGTTAAATCGCATGAATGGTTTGAAAATTTTACTAGTATCAATCTAGCAACTCTTCTAGAATACTATGGATATCAATCAAATGTAATTAAGCCGTTTAGAAGCGTTATATCAATGGAATTTTTTCTTTCCCCAGCAATGCAGAAATTAATCAAGAAAAGTAATTGGTTTGGATATTTAATTTACTCTCCATCACTCAGTCAGTTAGAAAATAAATGGAAAGAATGTCAAAAATTAGAAAAAGAATTTGAAACATTAGAATATCATCAACAATTTTATGAATTAACCAAGAAAAGATTAATAAGGGATAATGATAGTATTCTAGATTTAACATCATTCAAAGAAAGCAATAAATTATTTAGAAAATTAAGTAATTTTTCTTTAGGCAATAAAACTCTAACTAAAACTTCTACTATTATGAAAACATTAATAAAACATAAGCACAAAACTAAAAAGCATTAATAAATCAAAGCATTAATAAACTCTAAAATAATTTAGAATAATAAATAGAATAATAAATAGAATAATTATATTGAATAATTATATTGAATAATTATATCAAATAATTATAATAGAATATAAATAATACGAATTAAGATGAAGTTTATAAATCTATGTCTCAGTATTCCTAACTTAGATACGATAATTTTCTATCTAATTTTCGTAATACTAATACCTGCATATTTATTTGCAACATCAGATTATGAAACTCTTAAATATTATCTACCCGCACTTATTATGATTGCAGTTACCCTAACCGAAGCTGGAAAACCAGACCTTTTTATTAATCTATATCCCAATCCGTGCGATTCATCTACTACATTCTCTGGATTTCTTTCTACAAACATAATTAATGGTTTAGCAGTAGTAGGTATTCTAGCACAAGCTTTAGTAATTACTATGGCAACTAGTAGTATTACTTTAGGTTTAGTATCTGGGCTGATTACATTTGCAATTGCATTCCCTATGGCTCAACAAATTCTACCATTTTTCATATCACAAGTAGATGAACTACGTTATAGTCTATTTGGTAGCAAAGTCCTATTTCCTGGTAATTGGCACAAATATTTTACTGGATTAATATTTGGTATATTCCTATTAGGAGTTCAATATGTTATGTTAGTTGGTTTTACTAAATATATTCTTTCTACTGGTGTTGAACTAATATAAATTTACATACTAAAACCATTGCGTTTTTTGATTATTGTTTTATTCTTTTTGTTTTATAATAAATATAAATATTTATGAAATTTATTAACCTCAAATATCAACCCTAAATAAGTTATATTTTAAAAATAAAATGGAAATACAAATGGAAATACAAATGGAAGAAGGTAAAATACCAACAGTTTCAAACAAATTATTAGATGTATCATTAAGACCATCTTGGTATGGAAAAGTAAATTGGGGTGATTGGCGAAGTGTTAGCCCAAAATTAGCAGAAGAATATGATAAGCGCAAGAAAACAAGTAATATTAATGAAAATGTGAGTAAATATGTAAGTCCTGTTTATGATGAAAGATTAGAATATATTAAAAGTATTACTCAATCTAATACATATAATACCTACAATAAAAATAATACTACTACAACTCAAGATAAACACAATATAAAACAAGATGAATTTATTGTATATAATAAAAAAGGTAAAATACATTCTAAAGAATATTCTAGAAGTAAAGATAATTTTGATGCTACCAAATATACAAACGCAGATGTAGATACGAATATGGATATGAATATGGATATGGATGATTATGCATATGATATTGAAGACCAAACA
>Ga0214921_10003851_pt1 | contig 22672 bp, 37 predicted proteins | sample LL1505_MetaG_FD_177992 | JGI IMG/M metagenome (GOLD analysis project Ga0214921, IMG submission 177992) | Freshwater microbial communities from Lake Lanier, Atlanta, Georgia, United States - LL-1505 | ecosystem: Environmental > Aquatic > Freshwater > Lake | place: USA: Georgia | collected... | reverse complement strand
TATTTAGTAGTTACTTTAACTGACCTAATCACTATAATATTTTCTGAATATTATCATTAGAAACCTGCGAAGCAGGTTTCTATATAATTCAATATTTTACTATTTTTTTAAGATATGTATTTAATACAGTCGATAAAATGAAGGAAAGATTTTTGGAGAATAATATTTAAAAAGATGAATGAAGTAGAAAATTCTATCACTAACACGTCAGAAAATAATCCGAAATATTATTTGGAGTTAAACAAAGATAATTCCATAAAAACACATTGTACTTTTGGTGTGAATCATGTAGATTTCATGACAGTTCCTATCGAAATAATGATCGAGGCTACAAAAAAAGACTCTAAACAAATTATTTTTTTCGAAAGTTTGCAAGAAGTAAGAGATTATTGTAGAGTTAGAGGAGTGTTTTGGTTTAGAATTTATAATGAATCTGAAGATTCAGAAGTTTCTAATACAAATTGGATTTTTCATTCCACTTATAAACCTGATTTTTTTGATCTGCTATTTAAGGTGCTACCATGACAATAACAGATCAAAAACTTATTTTAAAATTAATTAATTGTGGTTTTTCTTTAAAAGAAGCTTGGATATTTCTAAGACAACATAGAATCTTTGAATCTTATAATCTCAAAGAGGAAGTGGGCGTTTCGATTATTAATGATTATGCTTTGGAGCGAATAAAAGTTGTGTGAATTACCTGATCAATTAAAAAATTTAATTCTTGTTCTCGCAAGAAGAAGTGGCAAGACAAATTCAGTTCAAGAAATAATTAAGGCAATTCTCGAATTCAAATATAATTAAGAAAATGGATTACTTAGCATCAATAACTGATTATCAATCTACCTGTTCTGCGTCTCGTTGTGACAGGTGTGGAAAGTTCACAAGTAAAAAATATCAACAAACACAATTCATTCGTGACGGAAAAGATTGTGTTCGTGTCGTGTTATGCAAAACATGCAAAGAAAAAGATTCTTTTTCCAGAAACAATAATCATGTGGTACAAATTAGCAAAGAAAAAATATGATAGTGCTATAGTGGCTCTTTGGTTTAAACCAGCTTCGATAAAATCGCTCAAAATCAAACACAATCTTCCAAAACAAGATGTAACCGACCCTAAAGAATTCCATGTAACCATGATGTACATTGGTGATTTGGCAGACATCAAAAAAGACAAACCAGTAATAGAACAAGCATTACAAACTTTAGCAAAATCATATAAAGATTTTAAAATTACATTAGGTGGCGTAGCAACATTTTTTACTGAAGACAAAAAACGACCTATTGTACTTACCGTTAATTCTCCAGAAATTGAAAAATTAAGAAATGATTTAGTTTCCACTATGGGAGCGATTGGCATTGTTGAAGATAAAGATTTTGGATTTGTCCCACATCTTACGCTAGCTTTTACTGAATCTGATGATTTGTCCAAAATTTCTTTACAAAATGATACATTAGAAGTGAGTGGATTGTGTTTGAGTTGGGGTGGAGTTTTAAAACATTTTGATTTTGGGTCTTAACAAAAATTTTTTACGTTTGTAGCGAAATTCCCCGTATATACAATTATGAGCTACTCTCTTTCGGAAGAACAGCAAAACTTTCTGCACAAAATTATTAATTTTGAAGGGCCAAATGTATTATTCGTTACAGGGTCGGCAGGCACAGGAAAATCCACATTATTACATGCTGTTCAAGATTATGATGAAGACACAATTGTTTTGGCTCCCACTGGCATAGCGGCTATTCAAGCAAAAGGCCAAACAATTCATTCTTTTTTTGGCTTGAAACCAAATTCATCTGTTTCTAAAATGAGAAATGATTCGGTTAAAGCATTAAAAAATGCAAACAGAATAATCATTGACGAAATATCGATGGTTCGCTCAGATTTGATGGAATTAATGAATAGCATTATGCAATCAAAACTTAAAAATCGCCTTCCTTTTGGCGGAATTCCTATGATTGTTTTTGGTGATCAATCGCAGATTGAACCTGTGGTTAAAGAAGATGAAATAGATTTTATTGTCAAAGAATATGGTGGACATTTCTTTTTTGATGCGCCAGCAGTAAAAGCTAATCCAATCGAAATAATCAAACTTAATACAATTTATCGACAACAAGGTGAAATCGAGTTTATCGAGGCTTTACAGGCTTTAAGAGCGGGCAAAACTGATAAATTGCATATCTTTAATCAACAGATTAGTGTGCCAGATGACGATTGTGTTCGAATTACATACACTAATAAAAGATGTTCACTTATCAACGAAACAAAATTAAAACAAATTGATAGCAGACAATATGTATCTACTGGTGTGGTGGATGGCGAGTTTCTTCAATCTGAATTTCCCGCTGAAGAAAAGTTTCATTTTAAACTTTATGCTCGCGTTATGCTTTTAGTTAATAATCGTGAAATTGGAAATGAATATGTAAATGGCGATATCGGAACGATTGTGTCTATTGATCCTAGTAGTATAATTGTTCAGCTTGACCGTGGCAAAAGACTTGTTAAAGTGGAAAAATATACTTGGGAAAAAATCGCTTATTCTCATGAAGATGGCAAATTAAAATCTGGTGTGGTGGGGACATATACCCAATTGCCAATGAAACTCGCTTGGTCTTTAACTTGTCATAAAGTACAAGGACAAACATTTCACAACAAAGTGCATATTGAATTAGAGACTAAGAGTTTTGCTCATGGTTTGTTATATGTTGCTTTGTCGAGAGCTACAAAGCTTGACAATTTAACAATTGGTAGAAGAATTTATCCAGATGATATTGTGATTGATGAGCGTGTTAATAATTGGTGCATGGAGCGTGGATTAAATGTTTAACAAATCTAAAATTAAAGTGTTTAAAACCGGGCCAAAAACAGAGGAGATGTATTTGGAAACAGAATATGACGAAGACGATTATGGTAGCTCTAGAAGCTGGCAGAAAGAATGTTGGCGAAAATATCAATCCGATCTGTATTATTTAGAAGAGCATTATAATCATGCTCAAACTATCTATTCTAATTTTAAGCTTAGATATTATCCAATTGCACCTTCTGGAAAATATAACCAGAGATATGGCGAATTATATAAAAAAACTTTAAGAAATTTAGATTGTGTGGGTGAATATGATGGATCGGATTTTAATTTTGAAATTCCATATTTGTACACTTCTGTACACGAACTAAATCCACTTGACGTTTTTGAATTAGAAAAAGATCATACTTATAGGGATGGTGTGTTCAAATCTGATCCAATTATTACAATTCCTGCGAATGTTCCTCTTGTATTGGAAAAATTCGATGACTTAAGAAGCATGATTGATGAATGGTTAATTGTATCAGAAATGGAAAGTGGAAAAATACATAAAATTTATGGAAATTTGACCGTGAATAAAATTGGAAAAATGATTTTAAAGAGAGAATTTAAAAAATTATGACATTATTAGAAAAATTAATTATTTGCCATTTTGTTGGCGATTGGCTTTTTCAGAACCAATATATAGCTGATCGTAAAACCAAAGATCACGCTATTAGAGCAATGCATTGTGCTATTTACAGTGTGGAGCGGGAAAGCCCCATCCGCTCGTCGGTGGGGATGAATTGCAGGAATTAGAAAATATATAAACTATTTTTCTAAAATATGCAGGTGATAGTAAATATTATTTGTAAAAGAACAATATGCTAAAGGCATATAAGTTTTTGATAAAACCTACAAAGGAGCAAAGTGAGATGTTTGAAAAACATTTTGGTGCTGCTAGGTTTGTCTATAATTGGGGATTAGAACAAAAAACGAAATCTTATCAAGAGGGGGAGAAAACATTAACTTTCCTTGGATTAGGGCCAGAACTTGTTAAACTTAAAAAAGAAAATATCTGGATGAAAGAAGTAAACAGCCAGTCATTATTGGCTTCTTTGAAAAATTTAGACAACGCTTACACACGATTTTTTCGAGAAAAGAAAGGCTTCCCAAAATTCAAATCAAAATACAATCCGAAACAATCCTTTCAATGCCCTCAACACTGTACAGTTGACTTTGATAAAGGATTATTGACAATTCCGAAGATTAAAAATATTAAAACAGTATTGCATAGACGATTTGAGGGAGACATCAAAACAGTAACGATTTCTAAGGTTCCTTCTGGTAAATATTATGTTTCAATTCTAGTGGAAGATGGCGAAGAATTACCAACGAAAACAAAACTAGACAGAAACGATGCCGTAGGCATCGATATGGGATTGAAAGATTTTGCAGTCACTTCAGATGGAGACAAAATTGATAATCCAAAATATCTTAGAAAATCAGAAGAACGACTTGCACAACGACAGCGAAAATTAAGCAAGAAAAAGAAAGGAAGCAACAATAGAAACAAACAACGTAAAAAAGTAGCGAAGCTACATGAAAAAATAGCTAATCAAAGAAAGGACTTTCTGCATAAAGTATCTCATCAAATAGTTCACAAGAACCACGGAACGATTTGTGTTGAGGATTTGTGTGTTAAAGGAATGGTCAAAAATCATAAATTGGCTAAATCAATATCTGATGCAGGATGGGGGATGCTCTATACTTTTTTGAAATATAAATCAGAATGGTATGGCAAGAACTTCCTTGATATTGGACAATTTGAACCATCGTCAAAGATGTGTTCAGTTTGTGGTAATATCAAATCAGATTTGAAACTATCTGATAGAGAATGGACTTGCAGAAAATGTGGAACTGAGCATGATAGAGACATCAATGCTGCAATAAACATTAGAAATATGGCATTCACTAATCAAAATTTGATCAGATGTATAGGGCTGGAACAGTCCAAATCAACGCCTGTGGAGAAGAAAGCTCTGGTTAGAAATAACGAAACTATCTTCTGCGAAGCAGGAAGCCTCACCCCTAGTGGGTGAGGTAGTTCACGCTAAGATTGGCGCGAAGCGGCAGATTTTCCCACCCTCACACAATCTGGGTATAATGAGATATGAGCAAAATTTACACAATTGGTGACATCCACGGAGATTACGATAAATTATGTGATCTACTCACGAAACACAATCTGATAAATGCCGAACAAGACTGGATCGGCGGGCAAGATACCTTGCTATGTGTTGGTGACTTGATGGATCGTGGCCACAGGGGAATTGATGTTTTAAATCTTTTTATGAAACTTGAAATTCAAGCTCAAAAAGAAAATGGAAATCTAATTTCGTTGATGGGCAATCACGACGCCCTTATGGTTGCCAGAGCATATATCCAAAGAGAAGAGTGGTATAATCACGATTGTGTTTTGTGTTTTAATTATAATGGTGGAATTTTCGAGGAATTGGAAATAATTGCCGAAGACGATCAAATTCTAAATTGGCTTAAAAATAGGCCATTGATACACAAGCAAAATAATATTCTTTTTCAACACGCTGATTCAGCAAAATATTATCTTTCTTTTGGAAGAGATGTAGACGAAATTAATAAAAATGGACTAGCACTTTCGCAATCTGCTGATGGTGCTTGGCAAATATTTTATGATATGACTGACAGTAGATTTTGGGATCGGCCTTTCTTGTTAGATGAAGATGATGCTTGTTCGCATATTGACCATTATCTTGATAGTTTGGGTGTCAATAAGGTGGTTCACGGTCATACTAGAAATATTAGCAATTTCCCCGTTTGGTATTATGGGGGAAAAATTTGTAATGTGGATGGTAGCCTAAGTTGCGGATATCGCGAAGATTCAGATCGTGGTTTTATTGTTGTTTTTGACGAGGATGGAAACGAAATTAATTGTGATTAATTTTCTCACCTTCACACAATCTGGGTATAATGAGATATGAGCGGCGGATATTTTGATTATTTGGAATTTAGACTTGGCGATATGGAAGACGAGATCGAGAAACTCATTAATTCCAATGAAGACGAAAGTTTGAACGAATGGGGCGATTTGAATGGAAGATTTTTCTCTCATGAGACAATCGAAGAATTCCGTAAAGGATTAAACTACATTCGCAAAGCAAGAATCTATGCCACGCGAATAGATTGGCTTGTCAGCGGAGATGATTCAGAAGATTGCTTCCACAAACGATTAAAAGCAGATATTGAAAACCCGAAATCTTGAATCATCTGGTAAATTTTTTCGTATATTAACTGTGGATAACACAAAATAAAGCACGCAAAATGGAGGTGATGCTCAAGCCGGGGAAATTCCCCGGCATCTACCTTGCCACCCCATTCAAAACAAAAATGAAACTAATCACAGCACCTAACCATTATCGATCAGATAGAATTATCAAGACCCGATATTAAAGTGGTTTTTGATATTGAAGCTTTAGCAAATCAAGTTAAAAAACATTTCGAAGAAATTTAGAATATTTATGAACCAAACAACACAAAAAGAAATTAAGCAAGTAGCAATTAGCAATAAATTCAAGTGGCTTGCTAAATATCTTCCGTGTTTTGTTTTGCATAATTTTCAATTCGAAAATGACAATGCTTGTTATGGTTTTCGTTGCACAAAATGCAACAAATATATATTGGTGAGAGATTTAACTAATTTTTCCAACCTTCACATAATCTGAGTGTAATATTCAAAAGATCATTTATAGGCTTTGAAAACTTTTTAAAAATTTATCCGTATAATAAAGAATGCTATTAAATGTAATAATGGCGAGCTTAGGATTGTTATCAATTCAATTAAGTAGCCAGAAATCGTTAGCAGACAACAAAATTAATGATATTAAATACCCAAAAATGAATCATTCAAGGATGTTGCAATCAAAGATTTCTCCACAAAAGAAATCACAAAAATCACCAAAACAAATTGCAAAGAAAAAGCCACATTCTTATAAGGCAAAATACGTGGTCACTGCCTACACACCTTTTCCTCATGAGAATGGTGGAAAAGGATTCACTCGAATGGGGCATCGAGCAAAACACGGGCTAGTTGCGGTAGACCCAAGAGTGATCCCAATGGGAAGTAAAATATATATTAAAGGCTATGGCTGGGGTGTTGCAGATGATACAGGCGGAAAAATTACAGGACACAGAATCGATGTGTGTATGTCCAGTAGGCATCTAGCAACTAGATGGGGCCGCAGAAAAGTGGAGGTAACCATTTACCCTGGCAATAATAAGCTATGGAAAAGCAAGCATAAGCCTTAATATAATATTATGTGCATAATTGGATTGCTTGCTGTCTTAGTTATCATTTTGATTTTGGTTGCTTTAGACCATTAAAGCTTGGCACTTTATCCGTATAATGAATAAGTGCAGTTTTTTAATTATACGGTAAACGAAACCTCGGATGTAATTTTTTTAGTAAAAACAGCAGATTTAGAAACCTATCAGATGACCGCTGATGCCATTTCTAGTCTAAGGAACTCAGAATTAAATAATAAATTTCGAGTAATTTTGGTTGAATCAAGTATTGATAATCCGCCAAAATATGATGCTGATGTTACGATCAACTACGATGGAGAATTCAATTATAATAAAGCATTAAACATGGCTTTTGAGTATTTAAATTCAGATTATGTCTGCGTGTTTAATAATGATGTTTATTTTCAAAAAGATTGGTATTCGATAATTAGATACTACATGGATATATTCAATCTTGATTCAGCAAGCCCAAGATGCCCCGTTCCGCAGGTGGGACCAAATCCATTGGCACAAAAAATGATTTTAGAATACCCAGAATCTGCCGTGATACTTGGTTATGAAGCACTCGTCCATTTTTGTGGTTGGGGCTGGATTATGAAGCGAGAAGTATTGAATTTACTCAGACCTATGCCTGAAGACCTTACATTTTGGTTTCAAGATAATCATATGGCACTTCAGCTTCAAAAATTAAACAAAAAACACGGTTGTGTCACCAGTAGTCATGTAATACATTATGGTCAAAAATCGTATAAGTATATAGAGCATTCATCATTGTATAAAATGACTCACGGGCTTCAAAATGTGTTTGCCCAAAAATGGCAATAAAAGGAAAAATATGGAAGATAAAGCGTGTGGATGTGTAGTGTTATTTGTGTTATGTGTGGTTTTTCCACCAATTATTCCTGCGGTCATCGCGGCTGGAATTACATTGTTCATATTTAGGCGTTCTTCGAATTAGATTCAAATGTACTTCCGCGCAGGGATGATTTTCCCAATTGGCCTGAAGGGGCAATTTTCCCACTCTCACACAATCTGAGTATAATAGGAAATGAAAAAGAAAAATACAATTTGGATTACGGTGGGACTTCAAGCGTCTGGGAAAACTTCCTGGTCAACCAAAAAGGTGGATGATGGAAAGGGCAGCATCGTGAATATCAACAAGGATGATTTGCGCTCTATGCTTCATAACAATAACCATTCCAAAGGTAGAGAATCTCTTGTTATTCAAATGCAGGAAGCTATGATTGATGTGGCTTTAGAAGATAATAAAAATATTATTATCTCTGACACCAATCTTAATCCTGTGCATATTCAGCGTATTAAAGACAAATTTGCTGATAGGGCTGAGATTGTTGTTGAAGATAGTTTTCTCCAAGTATCACTAGAAGAATGCATTGCTAGGGACAAAAATCGAACAAAATCTGTAGGCGAGAAGGCAATCCGCGACACTTATAATCGGTGGATCAAGAAGGCGGAGAATCCTGAAATGATTCCTTGGGATTACAATAAAAAAACCGCTGTGGTTTTTGACATCGACGGCACGCTTACGATGGGTCCAAAGGATCGATCTGCATACGAATGGCATAAAGTGGGGCAAGATGAAGTGAATTCAGCAGTGCGCTCATTGGCACAATTACATCACTTTGATGGCAATAACACAATCATTATTGTGTCTGGACGTGATGGAGTGTGTAAACCTGAAACTGAAAAATGGTTAAGAGATAATAATATTCCTTATCATCATCTCTTTATGAGAAACGAAAATGATAATCGTCCTGATGATATTGTTAAGGAAGAAATTATTGACAACAATATTCTTCCTGAATACAACATTAAACTTTGGGTGGATGATCGACTAAAGGTTTGCCGAATGATCTATCGAAAGGGAATTCCACTTCTGCGCGTGGGCGATCCCGATGCAGATTTTTAAACGGGCCAAATTTGGCCCGAATTTTTCCCACTTTCACACAATCTGGGTATAATAAGATGATGAATAAAATTACAATTGTTAATCTCGATGAAGCTGATTGGAGCGCACTATATGTAAACGGAGATTTTATTTTCTCCAATCACACAATCGGTCTAGATGATCTTGTTGATCATTCACCGATTGAATCAATCAATCGAATAGATTTAACCGAATATCCAGATTGTGTTAAATATATTAATGATCAGGGTGATTTTCCAAAGGACAAAACTCTTGAAGAGTTTTTGGGTATCTATCAGCATGTATGATGCAATAGTAATTGTAATCGCAATAGTGATAATTTTTGCCTGGATCATCTTGAAAAAATGAAAATTAAAATATTAGGAAGCGATTTGTGCTACGAATTCCATGCTAATGTAGTTCCGCAAATTAATTCTTTAATCAAAATCGAAAAAGAAAATAATGATGAATATTTTCGTGTGCATGATTTGATGTACACTTTTTACGAAAATTCTTCTGATTCAGATTGTGTTTTGTATGTAACAAAGTCTGAATCAAACCGTATATAACACAAAGGAAAAAATAAAATGGCAAAAGTAACATTGGCAAAAGCATTAAAAGTAAAAAATCGAATTGCAAGTAGAATTGCACAAGTCAAGAAGCAAATGACTCAACACAATGGTTATGTTGTGGATAAGAATATTCCAGTAGAAGAGGTAAAGCTACAGGTGGATGTGCGTGCGCTCAAAGGAGAACTTGACACTCTTACTCATAACTTAGTGGCTGTCAAATCTGCGATTTCTAAAGGTAATGTTGGCAGTGCATCAAAGATTTTCGAGCTTTCTGAGATGAAAGGCATGGTTGCCTGGTATGAATCTCTAGACTGTTCTGAAGGTCGTGTTGATGCATACAGATATGCTGGAGCAGAATCGAATGACATTAAGCGAGTGCAAATTTCTCTTTCTGAAAAAAATGCCGCTGTTAAATCGCTCGTGGCTCGCATCGAAAACGTGCAAGATGAACTTGACGAATACAACGCCACTCATCGTGTAGATATCGACGACAGCATTCTCGCACTTTAGCGATTTGCCGCCCAATTAGGGGTGGCATAAGACAACCTGGCAGATTATTCTCAACAAGTTTGAGTATTTTCTGTGGGCAATTCAGGGGCAACCCTGATCCAATACTATTGATATTGAAGAAGATATGGTCAAAATTCTCGAAATCTGAACCAGTTAAAAATCATGAATTCAAAAGTTAAGCCTCAAAGTTTAAAACTTTTAGGCCCGTACAGGTTGTCTTTAAATTTTTACATTGCGCCCGAAGGGATGATTTTCCCACTGGCGCAAAGCGGCAATTTTCCCACCTTCACACAATCTGGGTATAATAAGACATGAAGGCAAGCGATTTAATTAAAAATTTGACCAATCTTGTTTCTGTTTATGGCGATCATGATTTAAAAATCCATATCGAAAAATATGGAGACACTTTGTCTTTTTACGAATACCCATCAATTGATTTTGAATACAACGAAATCAGCAAACATTTTGTGGCCGATATTGAAGTTTTTGGATTCTGAGAATTAATTGTAATTATGAATACTAAATTTAACACAAGTTTCCTGGTCTTGCCTGACCACACCAATCATCATCTTCCACTCATATTTGGCGGTAAATTTTTTGCTGAACTTGACATTGCCGCATATTCTTGTGTCAGGCAATTGCTATATTACACAGATTGCGACAATGCTGTTACTTATAAGTTTAATGGAGAGTTCCACAAGCCATCTTATATGGGGGACATAATCTATATTGAAACGGAAATTATAGAAATGAGACATAAAACAATCTCTGTGCATGTAATGGCTTGGCGAGAACCTGCGCCCACAGAAAATATTAATTGTCCCGAAAAAATTTTGGTGGCTAGTGCAGATTTTGTGTTTGTCACAATGCGAAATGGACAATATGTCAATCATGGATTGAATTTGCCAATTGAAAATCTGGATTAAATTTGTTTAAATTTTTCCCACCTTCACACAATCTGAGTATAATAAGACATGAAATGCCTACTTTGTAATGGAGATGGAAAAAAATGTGTTCCAGTGAGGAATATATGCAATCTTAAAATTAAAGTACACGATTGTCGAGGTAATCCAGTTTGGGCTATTCCAAAATACACAACAATTATAGAAATGTGCGAATGTGTACAAGCGAAACAGGAGAAAAATGGGACTTATTAAATCAAATACACAGCGTGGAAAGGAAAATTATATTTATGAGTGTTGTTGTGGAAGTCATATGATTCGTTTAGTTAAAGACACTCCCTTTAAAGATTGGCCTATACAGCATTCAATCGAATTCTGGGAGTATCGGGGAGTTTCTTATAGGACAGTGTGGGATAGAATTTTACTAGGAATTAATATCATTTTGGGCAGAAAAGGAAAATATCCGATTTATGAAATTTTGCTTGAGAATGATGATGTAGAAGCATTAGGGAATGCCGTTTTATCGTTGAAAACAAATTTGAACACATCGGATGAAAAAAATTCAGCAAAAAAAGTTAATTTTCCAGAACCCGGTGAAGGAACAATAGTTTACAGAAGATAGATTGTAATCAAATGGACAAATGTAAAAAATGCAATAGCGATGGCAAGAAATTATTGCTAGTTAAAAACACATTAAAGGTTCCTGTTCTCGTAAATAATAAACAGTTTCGGTGATCCCCGATTATTTGACTTTAATTGTTAATTGTGATTGTGTGAAAAAAGATGATCAAAAAATGCCCGAGCAATAACTTCCATCTGAAAAATGAGTGCAGATGTGTAGACAGCAATCCTTTTTTTTACTATAATGGCAAATGGCACACAAATACGCTTAATCCTTCAGAAAATTTTTTATCGGTGTCTTGGTCTGGGCAATTAAAATTTAGTGACATCATAAAAGATATCATTAAACAATTGATTGTTTATTTGCTAGTTTTGAGTTTGTTTCTTACAGGTATTGTATGTGTCTGTGTTAAGGTTGGAATTGGATTGAAATCTGTAAAACAAAATGAACAAAAATAAAGTTATTTTCGTATAAATATATACGCCCCCGTAGCTCAGTGGAATAGAGCATCTGCCTTCAATGGGTCTTGACAAAAGTTCCTATTGATAAGCAGAATGTCGCAGGTTCGAATCCTGTCGGGGGTGCCAATTTGAACAAAACCACTAATTATATCGCCGAGAATTGCCCGTATTTTCCCACCTTCACACAATCTGGGTATAATAGGATATGAGGCTTTGTCTACAGGTACAGACACCTCAAAGAATATCAACTTTCTATGAAACATTTTTCAACTTTTGTTATCACTTTATCAACATTTATTAAGAAATTGCTTTTAGTATTTCTGATTATGTTACTCAGCCCAATCTGTTTAATTTTGGTTGCTATTTTTTCTTTACAACTTGAATTTGCTTCTCTTTATAAAAAAAACTATGACAAAATTTCCAACTCTCTATCACAAAGGTAAAAATGGCGAACTTCGTCAATGGCGTACTTGGGCCGATCAAGATTGTGTTTATACCGAACATGGCATGGTAGGTGGAGCACTTCAAGAATCGTGTAAGAAGTGTATAGCAAAGAATATTGGCAAGAAAAATGCCACTACTCCTGAAGCACAAGCAATTGCAGAAGCACAATCTTTACATACATTCAAGCTAGAACGTAAGTATTCCCTTACTCCCGAAGAAGCACAAATTCCCTTGATGTTGCCCATGCTTGCTCATAAATTTGATAAGAAAAAACACACTGGTCAATATTTCATTCAGCCAAAACTCGATGGAGTAAGATGCGTGGCTAGATGGGAAGAAGATAAGGTGGTACTTTATTCTCGTCAAGGAAAGATTTATGATGTAAAGCATATTTCTGATGAACTTGAAAAAGTATTGGGCAAAAATGATGTATTTGACGGAGAGCTTTATATCCACGGACTTCAATTGCAATCTCAGATTTCTCTTGTTAAAAAACCTCAGCCTGATTCTTTAAAGATTAAGTATTGGGTATATGATATGCCTATAGTAGATAATGATGATACTTTGGGATTTAATCAAAGACAGCAAGCATTAGGTAAGATTTTCGATGCTTATTATGAACAGTTTTTAGGTGGAACTTCTGAAGAGATTACAACTTGGCAACCTCAGCTAGATGCAAGAGTGAATATTGTTGAAGTGGACACTTTTATACTTGAAGACTTAAATGATGTTAATTACTATTTGGACAAATTTGTGTCTGAAGGCTTTGAGGGTGCAATTTTGCGCGGCATAAATTCTGAATATCTTTGGGGTTATCGATCAGATGAACTTCTAAAAGTAAAAACTTTTCAGGATTCTGAATTCAAGATCGTAGATATAATTGAAGGTGAAGGAAAAATGACTGGTCATGCAATTTTTGTTTGCCAGAATGATATTAATGATCTAACATTCAAGGCGGTGCCTAAGATGACGATGGAAGAGCGGGCAAAAATCTGGAATTTGCGCTCTGATTATATTGGAAAGTTTGTCACTGTTTGCTTTTTTGATCGAACAGAAGATTCAATCCCGAGATTTCCTGTAGCAATTGCTGTGCGTGATTACGATTGATTTTGGCTGATTTTTTATCTAGCCCGAAAGGGGCATTTCCCCATTGTCCCGCAGGGATGATTTTCCCACCTTCACACAATCTGAGTATAATAATATATGAAATTTAATTTTAATGATCCTAGAAGTTATCTAGAGCCACTATCCGAGGAATTCATTGAGCAAAATAAATATTTGATGGACTGGGAATGCTTTTGCGGATACCAAAAGCTATCTGAGGAATTCATTGAGCGAAATAAAGATTTGGTGAATTGGGATAATATCAGCGCATTCCAAAAGCTATCCGAAGAATTCATTGAGCGAAATAAAGATTTGGTGGATTGGTGGTATATCAGTAAATACCAAAAACTATCTGAGGAATTCATTGAGCGAAATAAAGATTTGGTGGATTGGCGGCGTATCAGCGAATGTCAAAAACTGAACGAAGAATTCATTGAACGAAATAAAGATTTGGTGGTTTGGTGGTGTATCAGCATATACCAAAAACTATCTGAGGAATTCCGCCTAAAACACAATCTTTCTCTACCGAAAAACAATTGGTTATATACAGATAAAGAAACCAAAAAAGAAGCCATTGAAAAATGCGGCTTATACGAACTAGATAACGATTGGGTGATTGCTTATAAAGGAATTAGATCAGATAATTATTCCAAATTTAATTTCCAATACAAATACGAATTAGGAAACACCTACCAATGTCATGCAGATCACGATCTGAACAATGAAAATTCTTTTGGTTTATCTGCTTGGACCGAAGAAAAAGCAAGAGAATATTGTAATGAAAAAATTGTTAAGGTACGAATTCATTTAGATCATGTAGCGGCTTTAGTACATGATTATCACAAAATTCGTTGTGAACAATTTGAGATTATTGAGGAGCTATAAGCTCCTCAATAATTGCCTGATTCTTTCTTCGCAAATTTTACCACCTGTCCCGCAGGGATGATTTTCCCACCCTCACACAATCTGGGTATAATAAGATATGATTTACATCAACAAAAACACAGCCATTAACTTTCGACACCTTACTGTAGAAAATGCTAACCAAAGCATTTCAGGACGATTATCAAACTCTAGCCTTTTTTCGAGCCGCGTTACTGAATGCGAAATTGTCAGCGTGGAAGGAGAAAATATTGTAGAAATACTGGGCTATGGTAAGTCTCAGTGTCATCCCAGTGACAATTTCAATAAGGAATTTGGTCGCAAAAATTCCTTAGCTCGTGCGGCAGAAAATCTTGATCGCGATTTCCGCAAGCAGATTTGGTTTGCATATTTCAATCGGTGAAAATATGGCGAAAAAGAAAGGTGACAAAGTGACAATATGTGGATTTGAAGGAATTATCATAAACGAAGTAAAGGATCGTTTTGTTGATAATGCCACCAGAATATCTTACAAAATGAACGATGGAACCAAATTTTGGATTGTTGTTCCAAACGAATTAATAATTAAGCGAGAAAAGAGAGATTGACATTACTAGGAATTGACACAGAAACTACAGGGTTACTACCTGAATCACAATTGCTCACACTTTATATGGGCATAGTGGACGATAATTTCAAAATTATCCAATCTTTGGATTTAAAAATAAAGCCTGACCCAATCAATGGTCGCACTGTTTATTCTCATATTGAGGTAGAAGCACTTGCTGTAAACAAAATTAACCTTATTGATCACGATAAAGTAGCGATCACCTACAAACAAGCCAAAACAATCGTATATAAATGGTTAGAGGAAATGTACTCTCTTTATGATTACCTCACTCCATTTGGCAATATGGTCAACGGTGATGTAGATAAAATTTGTGAGTGTTTAATTTCTCGCGGAGCTTGGGATAATTTCTGTGATCGCAGAGTAATTGAGTTAAGCGGAATAGGAAAAACTTTACAATTAATGGGTAAAATTCCTGAAACACAATCTTTGTCTTTATCTAAAATTAGTAAATATTTCGAAATGCAAGTGGATGACAATCTACTTCACACTGCTAAGTATGATGTAGAAGTGGGAGCCTTTGTTTTAAAGAAATATTTGGAATCACTGAAATGAAAACACAATTCTTAAAAGCAAAAACGAAAGATTGGACAATAACCAATGCAAAAGGTGAAGCGTACATATTGCCTATGGCAATTGTCTACACAAAAAACTCGATCAACGACAGCGAACAAGCGATTGTGTTTGCATTGATATTTTTCGCTTGGCAATTTAGAATTGGATGGATCAAAAAAACAAAGAGATTTAATTGATTAAATTAATCGGTTGAAATTTGCCCGTATGTTTCCCAGCGTCCCGCAGGGATGATTTTCCCACCTTCACACAATCTGAGTATAATAGAACATGAAATTTGATTTTAACGATTACAAAAGCTATCAAGAGCCACTATCCGAGGTATTCATTGAACGAAATAAAGATTTGGTGAATTGGGAATATATCAGCGAATGCCAAAAGCTATCTGAGGAATTCATTGAGCGAAATAAAGATTTGGTGGATTGGGGATATATCAGCCGAGACCAAACACTATCCGAAGAATTCATTGAGCGAAATAAAGATTTGGTGAATTGGTATTGTATCAGCAGATACCAAACACTATCCGAAGAATTCATCGAAAAAAATAAAGATTTGGTGGATTGGCGATGGATCAGCAAATACCAAAAGCTATCCGAGGAATTCATTGATCGAAATAAAGATTTGGTGAATTGGGAATATATCAGCGAATGCCAAAAGCTATCTGAGGAATTCATTGAGCGAAATAAAGATTTGGTGGATTGGGTATATATCAGCCGAGACCAAACACTATCCGAAGAATTCATTGAGCGAAATAAAGATTTGGTGAATTGGTATTGTATCAGCAGATACCAAACACTATCCGAAGAATTCATCGAAAAAAATAAAGATTTGGTGGATTGGGGATGTATCAGCAGATACCAAAAGCTATCTGAGGAATTCATTGAGCGAAATAAAGATTTGGTGAATTGGTATTGTATCAGCATTAAACAAAATGTATCTAAAGAATTCATTGAACAAAATAAAGATTTGGTGAATTGGCATTGTATCAGCATATACCAAAAGCTATCCGAAGAGTTTATTGAGCGAAATAAAGATTTGGTGAATTGGTATTGTATCAGCGAATACCAAAAACTATCTGAGGAATTCATTGAACAAAATAAAGATTTGGTGGATTGGGAATATATCAGCGAATACCAAAAACTATCTGAGGAATTCATTGAACGAAATTCAGATTTGGTGGATTGGGGATGGATCAGCGAATGCCAAAAGCTATCTGAGGAATTCCGCCTAAAACACAATCTGCCTCTACCAGAAAACAATTGGTTATATACAGATAAAGAAACCAAACTAAAAGCTATTAAAGATTGCGGTTTATACGAACTAGATAACGATTGGGTAATTGCTTATAAAGGAATTCGTTCAAATGGATATTCAAAATATAATTTCCAATACAAATACGAATTAGGAAACACATACTATTGCCATGCAGATCACAATCTGGATAATGAAAATTCCTTTGGTTTATCGGCCTGGACCGAAGAAAAAGCAAGAGAATATTGTAATGAAAAAATTGTTAAGGTACGAATTCATTTAGATCATGTAGCGGCATTAGTTCATGATTGTCACAAAATTCGCTGTGAACAATTTGAGATTATTGAGGAGCTATAGCTCCTCAATAATTGCCCGAGTTTTTCTCCGCAAATTTTTCCATCTAACCCGAAAGGGTAATTTTCCCACCTTCACACAATCTGAGTATAATAAGATATGATCAACGAACTACGACAATTAGAAACCTTGGGTTATGTACGAGCAGTGAACCATCAGACCTTACCTCTGATCGTTTGGAACTATACTCCAGTCGTTCAGTTTGAAAAGAAATGGTCTGAATATCCTTTGCTTCGATCTTGCCGTGGTTTGGTCACTGATCTTGAGGGGAATATTGTCTCACATCCGTTGCTCAAATTTCATAATTGGGAAGAGTTACACCCTTCTGAGCGACCTTGCGATGGTGATAAAATTGAAATTACTTTGAAAATGGATGGCAGTTTACTTATTGTATCTCGATATCAAGGTCAATTAATTTTCAACACTCGTGGAAGTTTTTATTCGGATCAAGCTATAGCTGCTGAAAAACTTTTTTATGAACTTTATGACCCAACTTGGATTGATGAAGGCGCAACTTACCTTTTTGAATTTGTGTCCCCAGAAAATAAAATTGTTGTTCAATATTTGAAATCAGACCTTATTCATCTGGCTAGAATTGAAACAGCTACCGGGAAAGACCTGCCGCGAGACAAAAGGTTTCATTGCGTTGAAGTTTATGAGTTAAACGGCGGCGTGTTTGGCGAAGAGTTATATGCGCTCTTCAAAAGTATGGAGGACAAGTTTGTCAACAAAGAAGGTTTAGTTGTTCGTCAGGTAATTGATGAACCGCGACAGAATTTTCGTATGAAATGGAAAACGCAAGATTACATCAAACTTCACCGAATCGTAACGGGTGTATCCAATAAGACTGTGTGGGAAATGCTCAAAGACGGTAAACCATTTGATGAAATTCTTGAGGTCTGTCCAGATGAATTTAATGAATGGTTGAAAAACACTAAAGCGAATTTTGAACTTGGATACCTCGGAATAGAATCAAGAGCAAAATATGCTTACGATTGTGTACGAGAACTTCCTAACCGAAAGGAACAAGCAACGGCTCTTATGTCAAATCATAAGGAACTATCTGCCATTGTGTTCAAAATGCTTGATGGTCAAGATTATTCTGGAGCAATCTGGAATATGGTTAAACCAGATCGTTTTGTACAACCGTTTGCGAATAAAGGTGAGGAATAATCGGGCGAATTTTGCCCGCATTTTTCCCACCCTCACACAATCTGAGTATAATAAAGAATGAGAAAAGAACCAAAAGCAAAGATTAAGTATCACAAAAGTGTTCCACAAGAAATCATTGATTTGATGGGTGATAAAAGCTATCGTTATATATGGCATTACAATTCACAACTATGGCGATCAGTTACAATGGGATCGGCTCCCACTCCCCCGCCCTCTGAAATTACCACAACAATGGACGAAACCTGCTTAGAGGGAACGTTTGAACAAGCGATTGTAAAATTGCAAAACTATATCGATGATCCCGATTATGTATCAGGTAGGCTATATTCCGAAATGCACATTAATTTCCAGTATGGTTTTTACGAATTTTTTGTTGAAATAACAAAAAAACACACACCATCGGACAAGGAACTGGAAACATACAATCGGGAAAAGGCCGTCTATGATGCAGAACTTGAAATTTACAAGAAATTGAAAGCAATCGTCACCCCTATTTTAGAGGCTGAAGAGTTATTGGTAATAGAAAAGCAAATGGCAAATTTAGAAAAGCAATTGGCGAAATTGAAGAAATAACATGACGCCGAAATTTTCTCTAAATAAACAAAAATAAACAAAAATGAATAACCATAAAATTTTGATCAATTTGTTTTTAAATCATGTTAAAAACCCAGACTATGGAATGCCCAATAGCGATCTTAAACATTATTTTTTGAAAGCTATTGACAATTCAGACACAGAACTATACTGGACTTCAAGGAACTATTGGATTCAGCAAGGCGTACTCGAAACAGGAAGAGGACCGGGTGGTTCTGTAGGATTTAGTCCATATTTGACATTCTATGAAATTATGTCAAAAATTAATAATATTCTTGGTGAAGTAAATTAAATGATTTGGCTTTTAATATTTTTAGTTGTTGTTCAACAATTTCGTATATGGAATTTACAAGCATGGGAACAAGTTTGGATTGATCAGTACCAAAGGCTTTTAAAGAGTCATAACGATGCTATGTATGGCGCACAGGAAAAAATTAAACGATGACCCTAAAAGAACCAACAGAAGAACAAAAAATCTATAATGAAGTGATTGAATTATTATGTAAAGATGGATGGCAAAAAATAACAAGAGATATAGACAATTGTTATGTTTTTGTCATGGATAATTGCGGCGAAATTCGCCATCGTTATTTAGAATGGGATTCGGATTATTCAGAGTGGCATGGGTGTAGTTTTTGGTTCCCAGGATTTTGGTTATCAGATCGTTGCGATTTATATAAAGACATAGATGACTCCACACAAGCAATTGCCGTGTGTACCTCCATTCCGGTGGTCAGCGATTACACCCGAAAAGCTTTTGAAATATTAGAAGATTATTGGCAATCTTTTGGCGAATCTTCTGTATAATATAATTGCAAGACACAATCTGTTTTGATTGTGTATTTTGCTGGTGGAAGGCACGAATTTAAAAATTCGTCCCCAGCAGTGTTAGCTCTGATAATAACTAACCAGTGTCCCTGTGCTGAAAAATCAGGGATTTTCATTTTTTCCCACCTTCACACAATCTGGGTATAATAAGGTGTACAAAGGAAAAACGATTGTGTGGAGTCAACTACCCCACCCATAAAGGGTGGGGCTTGCTTCAACCATCGTAGATGGGAGCAATAGGGATATTGACTGATCCCCTAAGGATTTAATATTCAAAGAAGCATTATAATCTGCATTTGTGGCGAAGCCACAAGACAAACACACAAATGAAGATTGATTCTTCCTATTCTTTTTATCACAATGACCACATTGAGAACAAGCTTGAGATGTATATGCTGAAGGAACAATAATCACCTCCACTCCGCTCTCTAACGCTTTATACTCAATAAACGATCTTAATTGATAAAAAGACCAACTTAATCGTTCATTTTTCCAATCTCTTGTTTTTGGTGTAGATTTCCTGACCGTTACTTTGTTGTTTATTCCCTTTAGCTCTTCCAGAGCTAAAGCACAATTTGTGCCTTTGGCTTTCTCCACTAATTTCTTGCTTATTTGATGATTAATATCTTTTCTAAATCTACTTTCCTTTCTTCCTATAGTTTTTATTCTTCTCATTGCAGAGCGGGTTCCCCGCTTCTGCAATCGTTGCCTATGTGAGGCATATTGTTTTCTTTTTTGTTTAATAATTGTTCCTGAATAGCTATCTCCATCAGATGTGGTAGCTATCTGAACAATTCCTAAATCCACACCAATACAATCTGTAGTCACTGTCTTTGTTTTTTCGGGAACATCTACACAACATAACAAATACCAATTTCCATTCTCATATTTTAGATCTGTTTGTCCTTTTCTATATTTGAATAGTTCTTTATTGTGTACTACTATGGGAATGTTTTTCAATCTCCCTTCTGTTGTCCAGATACTCACACAATCTCCTCCGAATGAGATTGCTCTATCATCATACACAACAGAGGAGGTTTTCTTAAATCCATTGGGCCTACTTTTGTGTTTACTTATCCTATAAGATGCTGAAACATTATGAATTGCTGTAAGCAACAATTGAGAAGAAAACCCTTTATATTGTTCTTTTAATCCATAATAACACAATTGTTGCACATGGTATTTTCTAAATTCATCTGCTATAAAGGCTTTCTCTGAAACTTCATTTTGAATTTCATTATATTTCCTCATTGTATCCATCAGAGCACAATGTTGATTTTCATTCGTTATTAATTTTATTTTCAGAGTTTTCTTCAATATATTGATATTTTACAGATTGATATGAGATTAACCTTCTCTTTTTTTCTAATTGTCAAAAATATTTCGTATAATTTTTTACGAGAAACCATGTTGACCTCGATTCCTCCCCACCCACAAGGGGATGGGGAATCCTCTCGACACACTTTAAAAATTTGCTCGAATAAAATATCGGAATGTGTAAGTAGGTTTAGCTATGAAACACAAAAAAGAAGCTATAAACTAAAAAAGGAAGCCGCATTCGCATAAGCGGTGAAGTGAGGAAACAAATGCATCTCACTATAAGGCTGGCCCCCACCGAAGCAAAAAATTTCAAGCACAATTTGTTCCAAATTAACGATAATTAACGTATATTAAATAGGTAAAAAAATGTCAATGTGTTTAAGATGTATTTATAAAGAAAAATTTACTTCTGTTTTAGGGAAAACTTTTGAATATAGAGACGAGCTTAGGTTAGAAACAGTTCGTGATCCTGATTCTTGGATTCTTTTATGTTGGAATAATGATGGTTCTAAACCTTGGAAAGAATTATTTGGATATGAAAAAACTAACCAAGAAATTTATGATCATTATTTAGCATACATTAAACAAGCATTTTCAGAAAAATACAATAAAGTTTTCAAAAGATATTCTCATGAAGATAATATTCGTATTATTCAAGGTGTAGATCAAGAAACACTTGTACCTGTTAAAGTTGAAACTTGGTTTGATATTCATAAATCAGTTTGTGATGAATTCTTTGAAAAGTATGGAATAAATAATGTAATTTGGGAAGTAGTATGAGCAAACCAATTTATCACGCAATAAGCGCAGCAAAAAAATGGGGCGGGAAACCCGAAGATTATATAGATATCCATAATTTCATGGACTCGTCCAAGGGAGCATTGCCTGATAACAGGCATAGAGCCTTGACGCATAATTCTTGGTTCATTTCTGTTGTTATTGAAAAAGTATTTGGTGTTAGTTTTGTAAATTCAGAAGGCAAGGTAATTTCAACCAGAGATGTTGCAGAACTTCATGTATTACAGGATTATAACATGAAATATATTCCAACTGCACAAGATTTTTTACAAAATATGGCTTGGCAAGAATGGATGGATAACGGAAAGAAAGGATTCCCTCCTTCTCACGCAAAAATTGCCGAAGATAATAACACAAAAGGTGAATCAAAATTTATCTCATTTCAAAATATAAATTAAGGAAAATATGTTTACAATAGAAGAATTCAAAGCAAAAAAAGAAGCAATCGCCAATCAACAAAAAGAACTACAAAATAGTTTAACCGATATTTTTAATAAGGGTATTAAATACATATCTTAAAAAAATAGTAAAATATTGAATTATATAGAAACCTGCTTCGCAGGTTTCTAATGATAATATTCAGAAAATATTATAGTGATTAGGTCAGTTAAAGTAACTACTAAATA
>Ga0214921_10003850_pt1 | contig 22678 bp, 18 predicted proteins | sample LL1505_MetaG_FD_177992 | JGI IMG/M metagenome (GOLD analysis project Ga0214921, IMG submission 177992) | Freshwater microbial communities from Lake Lanier, Atlanta, Georgia, United States - LL-1505 | ecosystem: Environmental > Aquatic > Freshwater > Lake | place: USA: Georgia | collected... | reverse complement strand
AATCGTGCAACCAGATCCGTCGGGCGGGCGAGCGAGACCCTTCGACGATCGGCTGGAAAACCCATGAAGCCAGAAGAAATCCTGCGGATCGTCGATGCCATCCATCGCGACAAGAACATCGACAAGGAAGTCGTCTTCCAGGCGATCGAGGCGGCGCTGATCACGGCACTCGCCCGGCAGTACGGTGAGACCGCCGAGATCGCCATCTCCATCGACCGGGCGAACGGGCGTGTCTCCGGCACGCACGACGGCGTCGAGATCGACACGGCCGAGTTGTCGGGCCGCATCGGGGCGCAGACCGCCAAGCAGGTGATCATCCAGAAGATCCGCGAGGCGGAGCGGGACGCCATCCACGACGAGTTCGAGGAGCAGGTCGGCCAGATGGTGTCGGGAATGGTGACGCGGGTCGAAGGGGCCACGGCGTCGGTGTCGCTCGGCGCCACCGAGGCCATCCTGCCGCGCAGCGAGCAGATTCCCGGCGAGAGCTATCACGCCAACGAGCGCATCCGGGCCACGATCTTCGAGGTGCGGAAGGTCGGCAGCCGGGTGAAGATCATCCTCTCCCGGATCCGTCCGCAGCTCGTGCAGCGGCTCTTCGAGCAGGAGATTCCCGAGATCGCCGACGGCGTGATCGAGATCCGGGCCATCGCCCGGGAGCCCGGCTACCGCAGCAAGGTGGCGGTGATCAGCTCCGACAATCGCATCGACTGCGTCGGCGCCTGCGTCGGCGTGCGGGGAAACCGCATCAAGAACATCGTCGAGGAACTCGGCGGCGAGCGGATCGACATCGTGCGGTGGAGCGAGGACCTCCAGGTGCTCGTCCCGAACGCCCTCCAGCCGGCCGAGGTGGACGAGGTGATCCTCTGCCAGATGCTGGGCCGCGGCATCGTGCTCGTCCGCGAGGACCAGCTGTCGCTGGCGATCGGCCGGCGGGGCCAGAACGTGCGGCTCGCGAGCAAGCTGTGCGGCTGGGACATCGAGATCATGACCCGCGAGGAGCTCGACCAGCAGATCGAGCGGGCGGTGACCGGCTTCTCCTCGATCGAGGGGCTCGACGAGTCGGTGGCGGAGCGGCTCGTGGGCGAGGGCTTCCTCTCCTACGACGACCTCTCGGTCATCGAGCCGGAGGACCTCATGGAGATGGGCGGCCTGTCGGCGGAAGCGGTCGACGGCATCGTCGCCGAAGCCGAGCGGCGGGCGTCGGTGGCCGAGGTGGCGGCGGCCGACGAGCGACGCAAGCAGCGGGAGCAGGACAGGATCGCGAAGGCCACCGCGGATGCGGATGCCGCGGAGGCGGCCGCCGCGGGCGGTCAGGCGGCCGGCGATGCGGTGGGAACGGCGTCGGAGGCGGTGCCGCCGACGGAATCGTGACCGGCGATGATGGGCGGCTGCCCGGTGAGGGATCGTGTGGATTGGTGTCGGCATTGGATCTGAAGGCTGGTGGCCGGGACGCTCCGGCGCGGAGGCTTTGGCGTGGCGGTTCGCATCTACACACTCTCGAAAGAACTGAAGATCGACAGCAAGGAGCTGGTCGAGCTCTGCACCCGCGCCGGCATCCAGGACAAGGGTTCGGCGCTGGCGAGCATGTCCGACGAGGAGGTCGCGAAGCTCAAGGAGTTCATCGCCGGCAAGTCGCGGGCGGTTGAGCGGCCCGCGGCCGCCGGCCCCGCGGCCGCCCCCGTGAGGCCCACCGCCCCTCCCCCGGCCAAGGCGTCGGGCACGCTCAAGCGCGAGGACTACATCGCGCCCGCCGGTGTCACCGCCCGTGGCAAGCCCGCGGAAATGCAGCCTTCCAAGGCCGATGCCGAGCCCCGGCCGCGGCCCGCGGGATTGCGGCCGGGCGGCGACGGGAGCCGGCCGGTGCCCCGGCCCGCCTTCAAGCTGCCCCCGCTGCCGGCGGCGGGTCGTGCCGCCCCGACTCCCCGCGCCTCGCAGGAGCCCGCCGCACAGAAGCCCGACGTCAAACTGCCGCTCGACGCGATCCGCAGCGCCAAGGCCGGCGGCGCCAAGCCGCTGGCGGAGCACATGAGGAAGCACGAGCAGCGGCAGGCGGAGACGCCGCGTCCGCGGTCGGGCGGCCTGGGGCTGCGTGGTGGCATGGCCGGATCCGCCGGGGCCCCCCCCGCCCCGGCGACCGAGCCGGGTGGCAGGCCGCGGCGGACGCCGGTGCGACCGCACGTCGGCAAGGCCGAGGACGTGCTCGGTGGCCGCGAGCTCAGGCAGCTCAACCGGAAGCGGATCTCGGAGCCACGGGTGGATGACGACGACGGCCTCGGCCGCCGCCGCCGCGGCGCGCGGCCGCGACGGGGGGCCGCGGTCTCCACGGCGGCCCCGCGGAAGACCAATGCCGCGATCCAGGTGCCGTGCAACGTGCGGGCCTTCTCGGAGGCGATCGGACTGCCGGCGAGCGAGGTGCTCAAGAAGCTGCTCACCTTCGGCATGGCCACGATGCCCAGCATGGCATCCATGCTCGACCGCGACACGGTGGAACTGCTGGCCGCGGAACTCGGCGTGCAGCTCGACATCAAGACGGCCGAGGACCTGGAGAAGGAACTGCTGGCGGGCTTCGATGCCGTGGACGAGGATCCCGCGCTGCGGGTGTCGCGCGCGCCGGTGGTCACGTTCCTCGGGCACGTCGATCACGGCAAGACGTCGCTGCTCGACCGCATCCTGGGGATCAACGTGGCCTCCCGCGAGAGCGGCGGCATCACGCAGCACATGCGGGCCTACACCGTGCAGCGGAACGGCCTGCCGATCACCTTCGTCGACACGCCGGGCCACGAGGCGTTCACCCAGATGCGGGCCCGGGGTGCGAACGTCACCGACTGCGCCGTCGTCGTGGTGGCCGCCGACGACGGCGTGATGCCGCAGACGGAGGAGGCGATCAGCCACGCCCGGGCGGCGAACGTGCCGATCGTGGTGTGCATCAACAAGATCGACCTGCCGGGCGCCGACGTCGATCGCATCTACCAGCAACTCGCCGCCAACGAGCTGCTGCCCACCGAGTGGGGCGGCGAGACGGAGGTGGTGAAGACCAGCGCCGTCACCGGCGTCGGCGTCGAGGAGCTGCTCGACACGCTGCTCACCATCGCCGAACTGCACGACCTGCGGGCCAACCCCGAACGGTCGGCGGCGGGCGTGTGTCTCGACGCCTCCGTCCACGAGGGCCGCGGCATCGTCGCCTGCCTGCTGGTGCAGAAGGGGACGCTCAAGGTGGGCGATGCCATCGTCTGCGGCGAGGCGAGCGGCCACGTGAAGGCCATGCACGACACGCTGCACCGGCGGAAGGTCGCCGCCGCGGGACCGTCGGTGCCCGTGTTCGTCAGCGGCCTGGACGTGGCGCCCGGTCCGGGCGACCGCTTCCAGGTGGTCGAGTCGATCGCCATGGCCCGCGAGGTGGCCGTGAAGCGGACGAGCATCAGCCGCCACAGCACCCTCGTCAACGCACCGGTCCACGTCACGTTCGAGAACCTGCTCGACCGGCTCGGTGCGCAGAAGGCGCCGACGCTCAATCTCATCCTCAGGGCGGACGTCCGCGGGTCGATCGAGGCGATCCTCAAGGAACTGCAGAAGCTCGATCATCCCGAGGTCAAGATCCGCGTGCTGCAGGCGACGGTCGGCGGCGTCAGCGAGGCGGACGTCCAGTTGGCCGACGCGTCCGACGCGGTGATCATCGGCTTCAACGTGGTGCCCGACGAGCGGGCCCGGTCGCTGGCCGAGGAACTCGGCGTGCAGGTCCGCCGCTACGAGATCATCTACCAGGTGACCGACGACCTGCGGCAGGCCCTGGAGGGCATGCTCGCGCCGGAGAAGCGCGAGGCGACGCTGGGCCGGGCGGTCGTGCAGCGGACCTTCTCGATCAGCCGGATCGGCGTGATCGCGGGCTGCCGCGTGATCTCGGGGATCATCGCCCGGAACGGGCGGCTGCGGATCATCCGCGACAGCCGGATCGTCGGGGAGTATGGCATCGAATCGCTGAAGCGCGAGAAGGACGACGCCCGCGAGGTCCGTGACGGGCTCGAGTGCGGCATCAAGCTGGCCGGGTTCAACGACATCAAGGAGGGCGACATCCTCGAGTGCTTTCGCGTCGAGGAAGTCGCACGGACGCTCTCGTGAGCACGCGACGACTTCTCAAGGCGGCCGAGGCGGTGCGCGAGGTGGTGAGCATGGCCATCCTCACGCAGGTCCGCGACCCGCGTGTGCAGGGGGTGACCGTCACGGGCGTGGAGATGGATCCCGACATGCGGGGGGCCACGGTGCACGTCTCGGTGATGGGGGGGCCGGCCAAGGAGGAACTCGCCCTGCGGGGGCTCGCCAGTTCCGCCGGCTTCCTCCAGGCCCAGATCGCCGAGCGGATCGAGACGCGGTACACGCCGAGGCTGACCTTCAAGCTGGATGGCGGCGTCAAGAAGTCGATCGAAATCGCCCGCGTGCTGCGGGAAGTCCTGCCGCCGGCCGAGGATGAGCCGGGGGCCGACGCCGACACCGACACGGAACAGCCAGAGGAGCGTGCATGACAGCAGCGAAGCAGCCGCAGGCGGGGCGGAAGACACTCGTCGCCAAACTCCACAAGGCGCTCAAGGGCCAGTACCGGCAGGTGGTCGCCAACACCGGCCGGCCGGTGCTCGACCAGGTGCTGTTCGCCTGCTGCCTCGAGAATGCCCAGCACGACGTCGCCGAAAAGGCGTACGCGCGGCTGGTGGAGAGCGCCTTCGACCTCAACGAGATCCGCGTGACGACCGTGGCGGAACTCGCCGAGACGCTGGCGGGACTGCCCGATCCGGCGCGGGCGGCGCTGGCCCTGCGACGGGTGCTGCAGGGCGTGTTCGAATCGACCTACAGCTTCTCCCTCGACCACGCCAAGAAGCACTCGATCGCCCACGGCATCAAGACGCTCGAGCAGATTCACGGCATCCCGCCCTTCGTGGTGCACCACGTGGCGGCGACGGCGCTCGGTGCGCACCTGGTGCCGCTCGATCTGGGCGCCCTGTCCGGCCTGTACCTGGCGGGGGTGATCTCGCGCGAGGAGTACGATGCGGGCAGGGTGGCGGGGCTCGAACGGCTGATCGCCAAGAAGTCGGTGCTGGAGTTCAATTCGCTGCTGCACCAGTTCGGCGCCGAGGTGGTCGGCAACCTGCATGGCACGCAGGTGCGCAAGATTCTCCAGGCGGTCAACCCGGAGGCCTTCAAGGAACGGTTCCCGAAGCGGGGCGAGCCGCTGGGCCCGCCGAACCCGCCGCCCCCGGCCGCCGGCAAGGAGGGCCGCCGCGCGGCGGAGGCCGCGCAGAACGCCGCGGAGGTGCATCGCCCGGCCGGCCCGCAGGCAGCCGCCCGCCCGGCGGGCAAGACTCCGCTGCCTCCCCCGGGAGCCGGGCCCAAGCGGGCCGCCGATGGAACGCCCAAGCCCGGTGCCAAGGCCGGCCCCAAGCCGTTCGTGGTGAAGCCCAACGTCGGCAAGCCGATCACGATCAAGCCGCAACTCGCGGCGCCCGCGGCCGAGGCCAAGCCGGCCGCCGGTCGCCCCGGGCGTCCTGCGGAATCGGCCCGTCCGCCGCGGCCGTCCGCGGCGGCGGCGAAACCGGCCGCGGCGAAACCGGCCGCCGCGAAACCGCCCGCGTCGAAAAAGGCCCCGCCCACGGCGCGGCCCCGGGCCGACGGCAAGCCGAAGGGCAAGCCGCCCGCCAAGCCTGCCGGCAAGAGTCATTCCGTGCAGCTATCGAAGAAGAAGCCCCGCTGACGGTCCGCCGTCGGCCGGGGCACGGTCCTCCGGTCCTCCGATCCTCCGGGGGCACGTCGCGGAGGCGGCCGTCGCCGGTCGCATCCGTTCGTATCACGTCGTATCGAGTCGTCGTCGCGCCGCACAGGAGCTTCCATGGCAGGACATTCCCACTGGGCCAACATCGCACGGAAGAAGTCGGTGATCGACGCCAAGCGTGGCAAGCTGTGGAGCAAGCTGGCCAAGGCGATCATCGTGGCGGCGAAGCACGGCGGTCCCGACCCCGACGCCAACCTGCGGCTCCGCTACGCGATCGACGCGGCGAAGGCCGTCAGCATGCCGAAGGACAACATCCAACGGGCCATCCGCACCGGCACCGGCGAGTTGAAGGGCGGCAATCTCGAGGAATCGATCTACGAGGGCTATGCCGCCGGTGGCGTGGCGGTGATGTGCGAGATCCTCACCGACAACAAGAACCGCACCGCGCCGGAGATCCGCAAGATCTTCGAGATGTGCGACGGCAAGCTCGGCAGTACCGGCTGCGTCGCCTATCTCTTCCAGCGGGTGGGCGTGGTGCGCGTGCCGCAGGCGGCATGCGGCGAGGACAGGCTGTTGGAGATGTCGCTCGAGGCGGGCGCCAGCGACGTGAAGCTGGTGGGCGAACGCTGGGAGGTGACCTGCGAACCCCAGGCCATGGCCGCGGTGATCGAGAGCCTGCAGCGAGGGGGCCTGCAGGTGGATTCCAACGAGATCGTGCGGGTGCCGACGAACACCGTCGACGTGGACGACGTGGAGACGGCCCGCAAGGTGCTCGACCTCGTCGAGCGACTCGACGACCACGACGACGTCCAGAGCGTCGCCGCCAACTTCAACATTCCCGACGAGGCGCTCGCCCAACTGGGCTGAGCCGGCGTCAGTCCTTGCCGCCGACCGCGACGGGCGGGGTGGGATGTTCCACCTGCGGCCAATACGTGTCGAAGTCGAACTGCGGGCTGTTGTCGAGGTCGTGGCACTCGAGACAGTTGTTGACCGCCCGCTGCCTGCCCTCGGGCGTGTCGAGGGAGAGCGTCACTTCGGCCCGGAGCCGGTCGCGTTCCGCCACGCTCGCCCGCACGTCGCCCCGCTCGACCGCGGCGTGGGCGGCGGCCGGACCGTGGCAGTTCTCGCAGCCTTGATGGGCGAGGTGCGGAGTGGCCCGCATGCCGGCGAAGCCACCCTCGAAGGGCTCGAAGCGTTGCGGTGCCCAGCCGACGACGTGGCAGGAGAGGCATTCGGGATCCCCGTCGCGCCGCGGCGTCTGCTCCTCGAGCGTGCCCAGGGCGGTGGCGTGCGACGTCTCCTTCCAGACGTCGTAGGCGTGCTGGTGGCAGTCGGCGCAGGCGGCACTCCCGGCGAACCGGCGGCCCGTCGGATGCCTCACGGCCACCAGCCCGAGCCCGCCGAGCCCGAGCGACTCCAACTGCCCCTGGTAGGTGGCCAGGAGCCGGATCATGTCCTCCGCCTCGCCCCAGCGGGCGTCGAGCGGGACCCGCTGCGACCGCGGCTGGCGGGCGTCGGCGAAGAAGCCGATCGCCACCGCGAACATGCCCTTGTGGCCGAGTTCGACGAGCCGTGCGCCGCCTGGCAGGATCGGCAGTTCGGCGGGCGGTTCGTCGGCGCCGCCGGCCGTCACCACCACGTCGAACTGCGGAAACCGGGCCGCCAGTGCGCGGGTTTCCTCGGGTGACGCCCACGAGAGCAGGATCTGGTGCGAACAGTCGGCCTGCTCGAGGGCGGCCGCGGCCGCGGCCAGCCCCTGCCCCGCCGGCAGCGTCTCGACGGCGTCGTTGCGGACCTGCTTCGCCTCGGCGTCACCGAGCACGGAGACGATGCCGAACCGCAGGCCGCCGGCCTCGACGACCCGGTGCCGCGGCGTGATGTTGGCATCCATCCCGAGCAGTCCCACGTTCGCGCTGACGAAGGGCGTGGGCTGATCGCCGACCGGGGCGACGGCGGCGACGAGTTCCTCCGCCGGCAGCCGCAGGTCGCCGGGGCCGAAGCCGACGGCGGCGTAGCCCATCGTCCGCAGGCCGTCGGCGATCGACTGGAACTTGATCTCCGACTGGCGTCCGAACCGCTTCACCTGGCCGCCGAGGTCCACGGCCACCGTCGGCCAGCCGGCGGCGGCCAGCGCCCGCAGAAAGTTTCTCCTCCGGCTCAGTCCCCCCTTCTGGTTCTCCTTCCCCGTGCAGCCGCAGGGTTCGATGTAGCCGTCCAGTTCGCCCGTGACGACGACGACGGCCTGCGGTGCGGCCCAGCCCTTGAACAGGTCGCCATTCCGCTCCCGGAACGTCGTCACGGTCGCGTCGTCCACCCCCTCGCCCCGCTCCGGCACGGCCGTCCCGCCCGGCACGGCGGCCGGACGCGGCGGCACCGCGGGTGACTCGGCGAGGGCGGCCGAGCCGAGGCACCGGAGCGTGCAGAGCGCGGCGACGACGACGCGGAGAACGTGGCGATGCATGGGCGTTCCGTGGGTGAAAGAGGGGCGTGGTCACGCGGCCAGCCGACCGACGGCTCCCGTCGTGCCGGGAGGCCGCACGTCGGCCGTTCTTCGCGTCCGGCTATTCGTCCTCGATGATGGCGACCCGCACCGGAATCACGAGGGTGGGCGAATCCGGGTGGCCGGTGTCGAGGACGATGCGGCCGGCCGGAGCCTGGGGTGTGCCCATGTGGTTCGCGGGGGCGACCCCCGGAGGGATGGTGATGGTGAGGGGAATGCGGATCACGTTGCCGCTGCCGACCGGCCTGCCCTCTCCGACGACGACCTCCAGCGATGCGGGGAGTCGTTCGCGGATGACGGGCCGCACCTCCTGCCGGTGCGGCCCCTTCACGGTGAGAAACAGGGTGGTGTTCAGGCCCTTGCGGCTGGACACGGTGTCCAGCGACAGGAACCCGTAGGATGCATCCCACGCCGCGCCGGCCAGGGCAAGATCACCCGTGACCGATCCCTCCACCGGGATGTCGAGCGACACCTCCTCGGGCATCCGCCAGACGACCTGGATCGTCTGCCGCAGCGGGCCCAGCGGCAGGCCTGAGCGGACGGCGACGGTGACGTCGAAGCCGCCGGTGGCGCCCGTGTCGGTCGCCAGGTCGGCCTCGCCGAGAGGCGTCGAGGCAAGGGAGTAAAACTGGGATGTTTTGTCGTCGCGGGCGATGATCGACTCGACGACCGGCGGTTCCCGGCCGAAGGTGACGACGCGGACCCGCGCCTCGGCCCCCTCCCCGGCCGACAGCTTGGGCCAGGTGACGATCGGCGGGCTGACCCGGTAGGTGGGGATGACGACTCCTTCGACCACGAACGCGACCTGTGGCCGACGAGGATCGTTGGTGGAGACGCTGGCCTGCTGCCGGAACGGTCCACCGTCCCCCTTCCCCCGCCACTGCACCCTGAGCTTCGTGCTGCCACCGGGCGGGATGATCCGGGCCTGCGCCGAACCGCCGTCGGCCTCTTCGAAATCGCTCACCGTGCAGCTGCAACTGGTGGCGCCGCGGGTGATTTCCAGGGGGGCGTCGCCGGCGTTGCGGATGACGAACTCGTGGTCGCCCTTGCCGCCGACGCCGACGGTGCCGAAGTTGAACAGCGTCTCGGGCACCTCGACGGCGGGCGCGGCTCCGGTCGCCCGCCGCGGAGTCGCCGCGAAATCGCCGGCCCGCCAGGGCCGCAGGGCCGCCTCGAGCGACGCGGTCCCGGCGCCGATGGCGGCTCCGAGGCAGGCGGCGATGACCGCCACGGCCCAGGCGTTCGGCAGGCGCATCGCGGCGACTCCTGAGGGGCGTTCCGGGGGCCCCTCTCGGGGCTGTCCTGAGCCGTCCGGGGACGAACGGCAGGGACGCTCGTATTGTAGCGTCCGTGCGGCGGGTGGAGCGGCGGCCTGTCGCCGCGTGCCCGACCCCGGCCGGACCGGCGGGCGTCCGCGTTCCGCACGGATGCCGTGCGCCGTCACCGCGCCGCCAGCGCGACGTCAGTAGGACCGCGCCAGCACGCTGCGGCCGGCCACGGGACGTCCCGTGACGATGCAGGTGCCGGGGTCGTCGTTCCCGTCGAGCGGTATGCACCGCACGGTCACCTTGAGCGGATCGAAGGTGGCCGCGACCGCCGGGTCGTCCGCCAGGTGGACATGGGCGAAGCCCGCCTGCACCGCACTGTCCTGCGCCGCCGGCCGTCCGAAGAACTCCACCACCTCGGCGGCGCTGTCCAGCCTGACCGAATGCCGGTCGCGGAAGGCCCGGGCGCGGTCGAAGAGGCCGGTCTGCACCTCGTCGAGGAGCCCCGCCACGCCCGCCACGAACTCCGCCACCGGCATCGACACGCGTTCCCGCGGGCCGCGGTCGCGGCGCGACACGCTCACCGCGCCGGCCGCCAGGTCGCGCGGACCGATCTCCACGCGCAGCGGCACACCCTGCTTGACGTGCTGCCAGACCTTGTCGCCGCCCCGCATGTCGCGGGCGTCCACCCTGGCGCGGACCGGTTCGTCGCCGAAGCGCACGCCCGCCAGTTCGGCCTCCAGACGCCGGCAGCAGGCCAGCACCGCCGCCCGTTCCTCCTCGGTGCGGTGGATGGGCAGGAGCATCACCTGGGTCGGCGCGATCCGCGGGGGCAGCACGAGACCGTCGTCGTCGGAGTGGGCCATGATCACCGCGCCGATGAGCCGCGTCGATACGCCCCACGACGTGGTCCAGCAGAACTCCTCGACGCCGCTGGCGTTGGAGAACTTGATCCCCTGGGCCCGCGAGAAGTTCTGGCCGAGGAAGTGCGAGGTGCCCGCCTGCAGCGCCTTGCCATCCTGCATCATCGCCTCGATGGAGAGGGTGTCGACGGCGCCTGGGAACCGCTCCGCCGAGGGCTTTGGGCCCCGCAGCACGGGGATCGCCAGGTCGCGCTCCGCGAACGTGGCGTAGACGTCGAGCATCCGCAGCGTTTCCTCCACCGCCTCCTCCCGGGTGGCATGGGCGGTGTGCCCCTCCTGCCAGAGGAACTCCGCCGTCCGCAGGAACACGCGCGGCCGCATCTCCCAGCGGACCACGTTGGCCCACTGGTTGATGAGCACCGGCAGGTCGCGCCACGACTGCACCCATTTCGCGTACATGGCGCCGATGATCGTCTCGCTCGTCGGCCGCACCACGAGCGGTTCCTCCAGCTTGCCCGTGGGCACGAGCTTGCCGTCGGGGCCCACCTCGAGCCGATGGTGCGTGACGACGGCGCACTCCTTGGCGAATCCGTCGACGTGCTTCGCCTCCTGCTCCAGATACGAGAGCGGGATGAACAGCGGAAAGTAGGCGTTCTGGTGGCCGGTGGCCTTGAACATGCGGTCGAGAATGCCCTGCATCCGCTCCCACACCGCGTAGCCGTGGGGCTTGATCACCATGCAGCCGCGGACCGGCGACTGCTCGGCGAGGTCGGCCGCCCGCACCACCTGCTGGTACCACTCGGGGTAATCCTGGGCGCGGGTCGGCGAGATGGCATGGTCGGGCATGAGGGGCTCCGGTGTCGGTGGCGGCGCGGCGGCGAGGCCGCGGATTGTAGCCGGTCGGTCGCGGCCGCGCACGCCCGGCGGCGGGGCCGGCCCGGCCGACCGTCCGCTTCTGCTACCATCGTGGCGAACGTCCGCGCCCCGTCGTCCCCCGACCCGCCCGCGCCATCGCCATGTCCGCCGCCTCCGGTCCCGTCCCCGATGCCGAGCCACGCCGCGATCCGGTCGCGGCGCAGGCGGTCCCGCGTCGGGGAGGCGGCAGGAAGCGGATCACCGAACTCGCGGCCTCGGGCCAGATCGACCAGGTGTTCCTCGCGACGCGAAAGCAGCTGCGTCCCAATCGCAACGGCCAGCTCTACCTGCAGGTGGAACTCGCCGACCGCAGCGGGGCGATCACGGGCCGCATGTGGAACGCCTCCGACGACGACTTCGAGGCGTTCGACGAGGGGGAGTACGTGCGCGTCGAGGGGACGGTCCAGCTGTATTCCGGCGCGCTGCAGATCATCATGGTGGCGATCGGCCGGGTCGATCCGCGGACCGTCGACGAGGCGGAGTTCCGGGTCCTCGCCAGCGCCGACGTGGAGCGGCTGTTCCAAGAACTCACGCGGCTCCTCGACGCCGTCCGGCCGGGCCCGCTGCGCTGCCTCGTCGACGAGGTGCTCGCGGACGGAGACCTGATGGCGGCCTTCCGGCGGTCGCCCGCGGGCGTGAAACAGCACCATGCCTACGCCGGCGGCCTGCTCGAGCACGTCGTCAACCTGCTCCAGGTGGCGACGCTCGTCGCGCCGCGGTATCCGGCGGTCGATCGCGACCTGCTGCTCGTCGGCGTGCTCCTCCACGACATCGGCAAGACGCTCGAATTGGAGAGCGAGCGCGGCTTCTCCTACACCGATGCCGGCCAACTGCTCGGCCACGTGCTGCTCGGGCTGGAACTCGTCGACGAGAAGATCAGGGCGGTCGAGGACCGTACCGGCGCGGCCTTCGACCCGGAGACCGCGGTGCGGGTCAAGCACATGATCGCCAGCCACCACGGGGAATACGCGTTCGGCGCGCCGAAGCTCCCCATGACGCTCGAGGCGATCGCCCTGCACCACCTCGACCAGTTCGACGCCCGCATGGCGGGCACGCTGCAGTTGATGCAGAGCGAGGCCGCGCTCGACGGGGGCTGGACGCAGTACCACGCCCACCTCGGCCGCAAGTTCTTCAAAGGCCGCGGCTGACGCCCGCGTCGGAAAGGCAGCACGGGTCTTCCATGGGCCGTTCCCGCCGCGGGGTGCCCCCGCACCGGACACCCGCTGCCGATCATGCCGGTGACGCCGGGGCCGGCCGCCGCGGCGTCCGGCCGCCGCGCCGCGACGACGTGGTCGGCGTGTTCAAGCGGGCGATCGCGGGCTACGGGTTCGTGAGGCCCCTGGAGGCGACGCCGGGCGACCGCTCGGGCGACATCCACATCGCGGCCGCCTCGGTGCTCGATGCCGTCAGCGGCGACACCGTCCGCGTGCGGCTGGCCCGGGGACGGGACGTCGGCCGGCCGGGGCCGTCCGGCGAGATCGTCGAGGTGGTCTCCCGGCGGACGACCCGGTTCGTGGGCAGCTACTTCGAGGCCGCCGGCGCGGGCTGGGTGCGGATCGACGGCACGACCTTCGCCCGGCCGGTGCTGGTGGGCGACCCGGGGGCCAAGGGCGCCCGCGAGCACGACAAGGTGGTCGTGGAGATGGTGCGGTTCCCGACGCCGTTGCGGGACGGCGAGGGAGTGGTCGTCGAGGTGCTCGGCGCGGCGGGGGCGGCCGGCGTCGACACGCTCACCGTGATCCACGAGTTCGCGCTGCCGGGGCCGTTTCCCGAGGCGGCCCTGATCGAGGCCCGCCGCCAGGCCGACCGGTTCCGCGAGGAGGCCGGTCCGGGCCGCCGCGACCTCACCGACCGCGTGATCGTGACGATCGACCCGGTCGATGCCCGCGACTTCGACGACGCGATCTCTCTGGAGCGGATCGAGCGGGGCCACTGGCTGCTGGGCGTGCACATCGCCGACGTCTCGCACTTCGTCGAGGAGGGATCGCCGCTCGACCAGGAGGCCCGCGGTCGGGGCACGAGCGTCTACCTGCCCGATCGCGTGATCCCGATGCTGCCGGAGATCGTCTCCAACAGCCTCGCCAGCCTGCAGCCCGGCCGCGTGCGGTACACGCGGACCTGCTGGATCGAGTTCTCGCCCGACGGCGTGCCGGTGCACGCCGAGGAGGAGCGGTCGGCGATCCGCAGCCGGCGGCGATTCACCTACGAGGAGGTCGACGTCTTTCTCGCCGATCCCGGTACGCCCGCGGTGGAGATGACTCCGGAGGTCCGGGAACTGCTCGGCCGCATGCGGGATCTGGCGCGGATCCTGCGCGGCCGGCGGATGGCCCGCGGCTCGCTCGAACTGGCGATGCCCGAGGTGAAGATCGACCTCGACCGCGAGGGCCGGGTCAGCGGGGCCCACGTGGTCGAGAACACCGAGAGCCACCAGATCATCGAGGAGTTCATGCTGGCCGCGAACGAGGCGGTGGCGGGGATGCTCGCCGCGGCCGGCGCCGGCTTCCTGCGGAGGATTCATCCCGCGCCCGACATGCGCAAGCTCCGGCAGCTCACGGAGTTCGTGTCGGAGCTGGGATTCGAGGTGGACACGCTGGAGAGCCGCTTCGAACTGCAGCGGCTGCTCGACATGGCGCGGGGGCGGCCGGAGGAGCACGCCGTGCACTACGCCGTGCTCCGCAGCCTGTCCCGCGCCGCCTACGGACCGCAGGAGGACGGCCACTACGCCCTCGCCAGCGACTGCTACTGCCATTACACCTCGCCGATCCGCCGCTATCCCGACCTCACCGTCCATCGGGCGCTCGACCTGCTCGCCCGCGGCCGCCGTGCGGCGGGCGACGGGCTGCCGCGGCTGGGCGAGGAGTGCTCGCTGCTCGAACGACGGGCCGAGGCGGCCGAGCGGGAACTCGTCAAGCTCAAGCTGCTCCTCTTCCTGGAGGGGAAGCGGGGCCAGGAAATGGACGCGGTCGTGACCGGGGTCGAGGCGTTCGGGTTGTTCGTGCAGGGGCTGCAACTGCCCGCGGAGGGCCTCGTCGCGCTCGATTCGCTGCCCGACGACACCTATCGCTTCGAACGGGCCAGCCACACCATCGTCGGCCGCCGGCCGGGCAACGCCTTCCGGCTCGGCGACCGGGTTCGGGTCGTGGTGCACCGTGTCGACCTCGAGCGGCGGACGCTCGACTTCCGGCTGGTGACCGATGGCGGCCGCAGCCGCGGTCCGGCGGCGCCGCGGCCGGTCGGGCACGGCCCTCGGTCGCGCGGCACCGGCGGGACGCGGGCCCGCGCCGGTGACGAACGCGGCGGCCGACCGGAGCCGTCGCCGTCGCGGAAGAAGCCCGGTGGCAAGGGACGCCGCCGGCGGTGAGCGAACCGGGCCCGGCCCCGGGCCCGCCCGCACTGGCACGTTCGGCGCGCATTCCTACAATCCGGCCCCGTGGTTCCCCGCCACGCCGACGTCCCGATCGTGGCGACCCGTCGCGCCCACGTCGGCACCGTCCTGAGAGTTCCCGCCCGCGAAAGGCCGATCGTGTCCGCCACGCTCCTGGAAACGCCCCTCGTCGGCTGGCATGTCGCCCATGGCGGCCGGATGGTCGACTTCGCCGGTTGGCGGATGCCGGTCCAGTACGAGTCGATCGTCGAGGAGCACCTGGCGACGCGGCGCGTCGCCGGCCTGTTCGACGTGTCGCACATGGGAAGGCTCGCGATCGGTGGAGCGGACGCGATCCCCTGGCTCGAGTCGCTGCTGACGCGACGCGTGGCCGGCATCGAACCGGGCCGCGTCCGCTACACCCTCGTCACCAGCGATGCGGAGGGGGAGCCCGTCGTGCTCGACGACGCCCTCGTGTCCCGTGACCTGGACGCGGCCGACGGCACGCCGCGGCTCTCGCTCGTCGTCAACGGCAGCAACCGGGCCCGCGTGGTGGCCTGGCTCCTCGGCCGGCTGCCGCCTGCGGGCGTCACCTTCGCCGACCGCACGTTCGAGACCGCCATGATCGCGGTGCAGGGGCCGCGGGCCGTCGGCATCGTCGGCGGCCTGTGCACCGCCGCCGACGCGGGCCGGATCGCGGGCCTGGGAAACTACCGGGCGACCACGGCCCACGTCGCCGGTCACGCCGCCATGGTCAGCCGCACCGGCTACACCGGCGAGGATGGGGTCGAGCTGGTGGTCGCCGCCGCGGCCGCGACCACCGTCTGGGAGGCGGTCCACGCCGCGGGTGAGCCGCTCGGCCTGCGGGCCTGCGGCCTCGGGGCCCGCGATACGTTGCGGCTGGAGGCCGGCATGCCGCTCTACGGCCACGAACTCCTGGAGCACACCGACCCCTTCGCCGTGGGGCTCGGTCTCGCCTTCGATCTCGAGGGACGACGCTTCCCCGGCGCCGCCCGGTACGCGGCACTCAAGGCTCAGCCTGCCGGCCGGGTGCGGGTCGGTCTGACGCTCGATTCGCGGCGGAGTGCCCGTGAGGGCGACGCGGTGTTCGCGGGAGACCGCGAGGTCGGTCGCGTGACCAGCGGCAGCTTCGCCCCCACCGTCGGCACGGCGGTGGCGATGGCGCTCGTCGATCGCGACGCGGCAGGGATCGGCACGCGGCTGGAGGTCGTCGTCCGCGGTGCCGGGCAGTCGGCGACGGTGGCCCCCCTGCCCTTCTACCGCCGGGGGCAGAACCCGGCCTGAATGCGATATGATCCCGAAGTCGCCCGCCCGCCCGGGGCGGCCATTCGTACCCGAGGAGGATGCCATGTCGGCTGAGCTGAAGTTCGCGAAATCGCACGAGTGGGTCCGGCCCGAAGCGGATGGCGTCGTCACCGTCGGCATCTCCGCCTACGCGGTCGAGGCCCTCACCGACCTCGTGTTCATGCAACTGCCCGCCGTGGGCAGGAAGGTGAAGGCGGGTGAATCATTCGGCGAAATCGAGAGCGTCAAGGCCGTGAGCGACATCTACGCGCCCGTGTCGGGAGAGATCGTGGAGGTGAACACCTCCCTGCCCTCCTCGCTCGAGACGCTGGGGAAGGATCCCTACGGCGCCGGCTGGGTCGTGAAGATCAGGGCCGAAAATCCCGCGGACATGGCGGGTCTGCTGGACCAGGCGGCCTACGACGCGCTCGTCGGCAGCCAGCCGCACTGACCCGTCGCTCCCCTCGCCCTCCGGTTCGGCAGCCATGTCGTCGACGCACACGCTCGCGGTCTGGTGGGACGACCCGGCGGATGGCTGCACGAACATGGCCGCCGACGAGGTGCTGGCGGCCGAGTCGGACCGTCGTGGCATGCCGCTGGTGCGGATCTACGGGTGGTCGCAGGCATCCGTCTCGCTGGGCGGTTTCCAGGCCGTGGCCGAGGCGGCCGGCATCGACGCGATCCGCGGACTGCCGCTGGTGAGAAGGCCCAGCGGCGGTGGTGCCATCGTGCACGGCAGCGACCTCACGTACGCGGCCGCGGTGCCCCGGCATCATCCGTGGGGTCGCACGCCGCAGGTCCTCTACGACGCCCTGCACGGGGCGATGATCGAGGCCCTCGCGGGGTTCGGGATTGCCGCGCTGGCCCACGACGCTGCCGCCGGCCGGCGAGACGATGGGCCCGGCGCCGATGCGGCGCGGTTCTTCTGCTTCGATCGCAGGGCGATCGGCGATCTCGTCATGCCCGCCACCGCCACGGCACCGGGCGGCAAGATCATGGGCAGCGCCCAGCGCCGTTTGGCGGGCGTGGTCCTCCAGCACGGCAGCCTGCTGCTGCGGAGCAACCGGTTGGCGGGGACGGCGGCACGTCACGCCGGCCTCGCGGAACTCGTGGACGGCGGTCATCCCGTGCCCGATCCGGTCGAACTGTCCAGGGCCTGGTGCCGACGGATCGCGGCGGCCGCCGCCATGACGTTGCACGAGGAGCGGGCCCCCTTTCTGAGGGGACGCGACCGCGAGGTCGCCGCCGTGGCGGCACGATTTCGGGACCCGCGTTGGACGGCCCGGCGGTAGCGGGGCCGCGGGGCGCGCGGCGCCGCGTCGGTCCGCTGGCGGAGCGGCCCATCGGCCGCGTCCCCGCCAGCGGGTGCAGGCCGCTGTTGGCATGATCGCGCGGCAGCGGTAGAGTAGTGGGTAGAAGAACGAGGGGGGCCCGGCTCCGCTGTCCCAGTCGTCTCGCATCGCGACACGCGTGGGCGAGTCCGCGGGTGTGGTGGCGTCTCCGAACACCGCGATCGATTCCCGCCTCGCCGCCCTGCCCGTCCCGTCATCCCGTAATTCGGAGTGCCGCTGCATGGCCGCGAAACTGATCGTCGCGTCGGGCAAGAGCGCTGGCCGTTCGATCACCGTGAAACATGGCAAACTGCTGATCGGGCGGGCGGAGGAGTGCGACATCCGGCCCTTGGGTGAGGAGGTCAGCCGGCGGCACTGTGCCGTGGTGGAGGAGGCCGGCGGCCTGACGGTGGAGGACCTCAGGAGCCGCAACGGCACCTATGTCAACGGCGTCAAGATCGAGACCAAGGTCACCGTCGCCGACGGCGACATCGTCCGGGTGGGACCGCTCGAACTGAAGGTGTCGCTGGCCGTGCCCCAGGCGGCGCCCGCCGTGGACGACGTCTCCCGCTGGCTGATGGCCGACGACGAACCGGCAGGCATGTTCGACACCACGCAGACGGTCCGGGTGGCCGACGTCATGCCGTCCCCGGCCGCCGAACCCGCCCCGGAGGCGAACGTGCCCACGACCGCCCCCGAGCCGCCGGCGGCGAAGGACGACTCGTCGGTCTCACGGGCGGGGCTGGAGGCCTTGCTGGCAGCGCGGGCGCAGCCGGCGGCGCTGCCGGTGGAGGCCAGAGGGCAGAAAGCCAACAATTCCAAGGAGGCCGCTGCCGAAGCCCTGAGGAAGTTCTTCGGCAAGCGTTAGGCCTGGGGTGGCCCCGGCTGGCGAGCCGCCGGGGTCCGATTGCAGCGGTTGGAGCGTCCCGCGGGCCCGATTCTTTTCCGCAGGCGGCCCCGCTTGCGCAGCCGTTGCAGGCAATAGTTTCGTGAGCCCTTCCCGGGCCGGTGCCGATTGCCACCCCCCCTCCCACCCCGTCACGAGCGTTCTCATGCCCGCCTCCGCCCTGCCCCAGTCTCCCCGTTCCGCCCTGCGTGGCCCCCGGGCGACCGCCTCCTGCGGCCGTCGCCGGAGGATCGATCCCACGACGTGCGAGCGGGAGTATCGGCCCGAAGAACTCGAGTTCATGCAGGCGGTGGAGCAGTACAAGCGCCGCAGCGGCCGGCCTTTTCCCACCTGCTGCGAACTGCTGGAGGTCGTGAGGTCTCTGGGGTACGAGCGGGTGCGGGCCGGTTGAGACGCCGGGCCGGCCCGCCGCCATGGGCGGGCTGGGGTTGTCGTGTCCCGAGCCCACCGCTACGGTCTGGACCCTTCCCGCCCCCAATCCCCAGGTCCCCCCTGTCCGTTCCCCGCGAACCGAGGGTGCCCCGGAGGCCGGCGATGCCCTGGCCCGATCTCCCCGCCGCGATGCCGACGCCCGCTGCCGCGCTACGGCTGTGCCTTCTGGCGGCCGGCCTGACGGCGTGTGGCTGCGGCGGCGGCATCGCCCGCAACGACAACGCGGCCGGGGTCCAGCTCTACCAGCAGGGCAACTACCTCGGCGCGGTGAACCGCTTCCAGCAGGCGCTGGCCAAGCAGCCCGGCAACGCCGACTGCTTCTACAACCTGGGAGCGACGTACCACCAGCAGGCCAAGCTCTTCGGTCGTCCGGCCGACCTCCAGACCGCCGAGCAGTATTACCACCTCTGCCTGGCCCGCAACCCGAACCACGAGGCCTGCCAACGGGGCCTCGCCGTCCTGCTGGTGGAGGAGGATCGCCGCCCGGAAGCGCTGGCGCAGCTGCAGCAGTGGGCCGACCGCCAGCCCGGCAATCCGAACCCGCGGATCGAGATGGCCCGGCTGTGCCAGGAGCACGGCGACGTCCGCGAGGCGGAGAATCACCTCGTCGACAGCCTGGCCGTCGATCCCTCGAACGCCAGGGCCCTGGTCGCGCTGGGACAGTTGCGGGAGTCGCAGGGCCAGACGGCACAGGCGCTGGCCAATTACAACCGGGCGCTGGCGGTCGATCCGAGGCAGCCGACGGTGGCGGCACGAGCGGCCAGCCTGTCGGCGGCGCAGGCCGGCACGTCGCGACTGGCCGCGATGCCCTACTCCCCCGCGGCCGCCACGCCCATGGCCCCGCCGGTACCCCTCTCGCCGGGAAATGCGTCCCGTTGACCATGCCGCGGGAGGCTTCTATCCTGCCCATTCGGCCGCCCGGCTTTCCGGCCCCAGGGTGCCGACCCTCGTGACCTCCCGGCGACCGATGGACGCTGGCTCGGGGACGCGCACCGGCCCGCCGCGGCATCGCGTCCCCTGACGGCGACAGGCGAGGTGCGGTCGGGCCGGGATGGAGAACGAGCCAGTGACGGACCGCAGCGTCGGGGCGGCGAGCAGCCGCGTGTACAACTTTTCGCCCGGGCCGGCGGTCCTGCCGCTGCCGGTGCTGGAGCGGGCCCGGGACGAACTGCTCGCCCTTCCCGGGGTCGGCAGTTCGGTGCTCGAGATCAGCCATCGCAGCCCCGCGTTCGACGCCATTCTCGAGGAGACGCTGCAGGGACTGCGGCAGCTGCTGGGCATCGGGGCCGATCATGACGTGCTCCTCATGCAGGGCGGCGCCAGCCTGCAGTTCTCCATGGTGCCGATGAACCTCCTGCGCGGCAGGCCGGGCGCGGCCGACTACGTGCTCACCGGCACCTGGGGCCAGACGGGCGCGAAGGAGGCGCGGCGCGAGGGGCGGGTGCACGTGGCCTGGGACGGTGCCGCCACCGCCTTCGACCGGCTGCCCTCCGCCGCCGAGATCCGGCTGTCCGACCGGCCGGAGTACGTCCACGTGACGAGCAACGAGACGATCCAGGGCGTGCAGTGGAAGCACGATCCCGACACCGGGGCCGCGCCGCTGGTCTGCGACTGCTCCAGCGATTTCCTGTCGCGGCCGATCGACGTGGCGAGGTACGGGCTCATCTACGCCTGTGCGCAGAAGAATGCCGGCATCGCCGGCGTGACCGTCGTGATCATCCGCAAGGATCTGTTGGAACGGTCGCGGGACGACCTGCCCACGATGCTCGACTACCGCACCTACGCCAAGAACGGCTCGCGGCCGAACACGCCGCCGGTGTTCGCCGTCTACGTGCTCGGGCTGGTGTGCGGCTGGCTGCGGGACACCGTCGGCGGCCTGGCGGCCATGCAGCGGCAGAACGTGGCGAAGGCGCGGCTGCTGTACGACGTGCTCGATGCCTCGGGCGGATTCTACGCCGGCCATGCCCGGCCCGAATGCCGGTCCGACATGAACGTGACCTTCCGACTGCCCGACGAATCGCTCGAAAAGGCGTTCCTCGCGGGGGCCACCGACCGGGGCCTGGTCGATCTCAAGGGGCACCGCTCGGTCGGGGGCATCAGGGCCAGCATCTACAACGCGATGCCGGTGGCCGGTGTCGAGTCGCTGCGCGACTTCATGCTCGACTTCCAGCGGCGGCAGCGCGGCTAGACATCCCCGGACCAGAATCCCCCTCCTCGCGGAACCCCGATCCATGCCCTCGATCATCGTGCTCGACACGCTCAGCCCCGATGGAATCGCGCTCCTCGACGCGGCCGCTCGTGCGGGCATCACCTACGAGGTCGCCACCGGGCTCTCGGGGGCGGCACTGCGGGAGGCGTTGGCCCGCCACGACGGCGCGATCTGCCGCAGCGGCGTGAAGATCACCGCCGATGCGCTGGCGGGAAACCACCGTCTCAAGGCGATCGTGCGGGCGGGCGTGGGCACCGACAACATCGACAAGGATGCCGCGACGCGTCAGGGCATCGTCGTGATGAACACGCCCGCGGGCAACACCGTGAGCACGGCCGAGCACACCTTCGCGCTGATCCTGGGCCTGTCGCGGAACGTCGCCGCCGCCGATGCCAGCCTCCGCGGCCACCGCTGGGAGCGGAACAAGTTCATGGGCGTGCAACTGGCCGGGAAGACGCTGGGGATCGTCGGCCTCGGGCGGATCGGGCAGGCGGTCGCGACGCGGGCCCAGGCCTTCGACATGCGGGTGCTGGGCTTCGACCCGTTCCTGTCGGCGGAACGCGCGGCGGAGATGGGCATCGAGCTGGTGGACACCGTCCGGGGCATGCTCCCGGAGGTCGACTACCTCACCGTCCACACGCCGCTGACGAACGACACGCGGCACCTCGTCGGCATGGAGGAGCTGGCCATCCTCAAGCCGGGCGTGCGGCTGGTGAACTGTGCCCGCGGCGGCATCTACGACGAGCAGGCGTTGGCGGCCGGTCTGGCCAGCGGCGTGATCGGCGGAGTGGCGCTCGACGTGTTCGAGCAGGAGCCCTGCACCGACAGCCCGCTGTTCGGCATGCCCGGCGTGCTCGTCACCCCGCACCTGGGCGCGAGCACCGAGGAGGCGCAGTCGCAGGTGGCGGTCGAGGGCGTGGGATTGCTCGTCGACTTCCTGTCCACCGGCGCCATCCGTCATTCGGTCAATTCCAGTCCCATCGATCCGGCGTCGCTGGAGGGCGTGCGCGGTTTTCTCGACCTGGCGTGGCGGCTGGGCGTGCTGCTCGGGCAGCTCGAGGACGGGCCGCCGCGGTCGTGCTCGATCGCGTACCGGGGCGAGATCGCGTCGCGGAACACCCGCCTGGTGACCGCAGCCTTCGCCGCCGGGCTGCTGGAGTCGGCGCTCGAGGACGTCAACATCGTCAACGCGGAGGTGCTGTTGCGGGATCGGGGCATCGAACTGGTCGAGCAGAGCCGGACCGATCCGGGAGCCTTCAGCTCGGTCGTCGCGGTCGACCTCGTGTCGGGGGAGACGGTGCACCGTGCCGCCGGCACCCTCTTCGGCCACTCGATGCCGCGGCTGGTGCAGCTGGAGGGGCACCGCCTGGAAGCGTATCTCGACGGCACCCTGCTCGTGTTCACGCACCAGGACGTGCCGGGCATCATCGGCCGGGTGGGCAACGCCCTCGGCGGCATGGGGGTCAACATCGCCCAGATGACGGTCGGCCGGTCGGCCCCGGGCGGCGACGCGATCGGCGTGCTCAACCTCGACCAGGAGCCCTCTCCCGAGGCGGTGGCGGCCATCCGCGACTGTCCCGGCGTGCGGTCCGCCCGGGTCGTCAAACTGCCCGCGGCCGGCCAACTTCCCTACTGGCTGGCCGCCGCCACGGCCGCCAGCCGGCGGTCGCCCGGCGGCTGATCGGCCCGTGGCCGGATTCCCCGGGCCGGGGTCGGGCTGACGCGTGGGCTGGCGACCGGGCAATAATTCCGGGGCGGCCGGGCGAATGCCTGGATGGATCGGGCGTCGACGGTCGGCGGCACGATGGTCCGGCCGTCCGCAGCGGGTGCCG
>Ga0214921_10003849_pt1 | contig 22681 bp, 23 predicted proteins | sample LL1505_MetaG_FD_177992 | JGI IMG/M metagenome (GOLD analysis project Ga0214921, IMG submission 177992) | Freshwater microbial communities from Lake Lanier, Atlanta, Georgia, United States - LL-1505 | ecosystem: Environmental > Aquatic > Freshwater > Lake | place: USA: Georgia | collected... | reverse complement strand
CTCGCCCCCCCTACTGCAAGCCGGGCCTTTACTGCGCTATGCCCCGCCGCAGGATGACCGAAGCAGCCCCCCAGCCTGTCGCCCCTTCCACCCCGCCCGAGGCGCCACCGCCCGCCAGCCATGACCCAACGGGGCGGCTGACGGCGGCCAGCATGCTGGGCGTGCTGGGGGTGGTCTATGGCGATATCGGCACCTCGCCGCTTTACGCCCTGCGCGCCTCGCTGCTGCATTTTGAGGCGGGGGGCATTGAGCGATGGGAAATCCTGGGCGTGCTCAGCTTGGTGTTTTGGTCACTGATGCTCACCGTCACGGTGAAATATGTGATGGTGATCATGCGGGCCGATAATCGCGGCGAGGGCGGCATTCTGGCGCTGATGGCGCTGGCCTTGCGCAGCAGCACGACACGGCGCGGCCGCTGGGCGGTGGTGCTGATCGGCATTGTCGGTGCGGCGCTGTTTTTCGGCGATGGGGTGATCACGCCGGCAATCTCGGTGCTCTCGGCGGTGGAGGGGCTGAAGGTGGTCAACCCGGTCTTTGAAACCGCCGTGGTGCCGGTCTCGCTTGGGCTGTTGATCGCGCTTTTTGCGGTGCAGTTTCGCGGCACCCATTCGATTGGGTCTTTCTTTGGGCCGGTTTGCGCGCTTTGGTTCCTGGTGATTGGCCTGCTCGGCGCGGTGCAGGTGGTGCGGCACCCGGAGGTGCTTTGGGCGCTTTCACCCAGCTATGCCGTTCAATTTTTTGCCTTTTACCATCTTGAGGCGTTCTTCGCGATGGGCGCGGTGGTGCTGGCGGTGACGGGGGGCGAGGCGCTCTATGCCGATATGGGCCATTTCGGCCGCCGCCCCATTCGCGTCATGTGGATGGTGTTTGTGCTGCCGGCGCTGGCGCTGAATTATTTCGGCCAGGGGGCTTTGCTGCTCTCTGACCCATCGGCGATTGAGAACCCGTTCTATCTGATGGCGCCGGAATGGTTCCGGGTGCCGCTGGTGATTTTGGCCTGCGCGGCCACCGTCATCGCCTCCCAGGCGCTGATTTCGGGCTGTTATTCCATCGCCCGGCAATGCGTGCAGTTGGGGCTTTTGCCGCGCCTCGTCGTCACCCACACCTCGGCCACCGAGGAGGGGCAGATTTATCTGCCGCAGGTCAATTTCGCCCTGTTTGTCGGCGTGGTCGTGTTGGTGCTGGAATTCAAGAATTCCGACAGCCTGGCCGCGGCTTATGGCTTTGCGGTGACGGGCACTTTTATCGCCTCCTCCATTCTGGCCGTGCTGGTGTTGCGGCGGAATTTTGGCTGGTCGATGGCGGCGGTGATTTTCGTCTTCGCGCCCTTGGTGGTGATGGACATCATGTTCTTCGCCGCCACGGCGCTGAAAATCCCTGAGGGCGGCTATGTGCCGCTGCTGCTGGGCGTGCTGATGGCGGGGCTGATGGTCACCTGGTATCAGGGAAGGCAATTGCTGTTCGCCCGCTTCCGGCAGGATAGCCTGCCGCTTTCCTCCTTCATCGCCCGGCTGCCGCAATCGCGCACCATCCGGGTGCCCGGCATTGCGATTTTCACGACCGGCGAGAAGGATTTTCTGCCCGGCGCCCTGCTGCACAACCTCAAGCACAATAAGGTGCTGCATGAGCGGGTGCTGTTCGTCACCGTGCTGAACGAGGATGTGCCGGTGGTCAGTGATGCGCGGCGGCGGGATGTGACGGAGCTGGCGCCGAATATCCACCGCGTGCTGCTGCATTACGGCTTCCAGGAAAGCCCGAATATTCCGCGCGAATTGGAGACGCTGAATGCCGCCGGGCTGATCCGATTTGAGACCATGCAGGCCAGCTATTTCCTGGGCCGCGAGACCATTGTGCAGGCCGCGGTGCCGAAGATGTGGCCGTGGCAGCAATGGCTGTTCCGGCTGATGAGCCGCAATTCGGTGCCGGCCACTGAGTTTTTCCGCATCCCCTCCGACCGGGTGGTGGAGTTGGGCGTGCGCGTGGCGATCTGACGCGGCGTTCAGTGGGGCGAGGAGAGGCCGCTCTGCCGACCCGGCCCCTCGCCTACCACAAATAGGGCCAGCGCCGCATGTCGCCGCCCACCGGCACCGGCGCATCGGCAACGCCGCGATGGGCGGGCGTGGCCAAGGGCGGCGTGGTCCAGCAATCCACCACGCCCAGGCTGCGGGTGCAGAAGGCGGGCGGGGGTGGTTCGGCCGCGGTGTCGGGGCCGCAATAGGAGAGGCCGCGATCGATCCGCACGATCGAGCAATCCCGCCCCGAGACGCCGCTCACCACAATGTCACCCACCGCGCGGCCCGTGAGGGTGAGTGAGGCGACATTGACGGCGCCGAGCGCGAAGAGGCCCGGGCCGTCGCAGGCGCCCAATAGCAGCAGCAGGGGAAGGCAGATGATGCGCATCCCGCAGTATCACCCGGCAGGCCTTAACGCTTTGTCGATGCGGGGCTATACCGGCTCAGCTTTTGTAGGATGCGCCACCAGTGCCCGATTTGGTTGATGAGGTCGATGAGGAGATCCGCCAGGAGCGGGCGGCGCTGTTGGCGCGGCGCTTTGGTGGCTTGTTCGCGGCGCTGGCCATGTTTGTGCTGGCGGCAGTGGGCGGCTGGCAGGGCTGGCAATGGTATGAGAATCGCAATGCCGCCGCCGCCGCCGAGGCCTTTTTGGCCGCCACCCGCGATGCCGCGGCCGAGGGGGCTGATACCGCTGCCGTGGCCGCGCGCATGGCGGCCCTGGGTGCTGGCGCGCCCAGCGGCTATCGCATCCTGAGCCAGCTTCGTGCCGCCGCCCTGACGGCGGAAGCGGGCGATGGCCCGGCCGCGCTGGCGATGTGGGACCGCGTCTCGGCCGATGGCAGCGCCGACCCGCTTTATCGTGAATTGGCCACGCTGCTTTGGGGCCTGCATGCGCTGGCCGAGGGGGCGCCGCGCGCTGCCGAGGTGCAGGCGCGGCTGGCGCCGCTCGCCGCCGCTGGGCCCTGGCGCGCCTCGGCGCGGGAAATCGTGGCGCTGGCAGCCCTCGCTGCCGGCAATACCGCTGAGGCCCGGCGTGGCCTGACTGAACTCGCGCGCGACGATGGCGTCCCGCAGGGGGTGCGTGACCGCGCCCAGCGTCTTCTCTCCGGGATTGATGGATAATCGCATGGCAACCCGCCGAACTGCCCTTCTCGCCGGCGCCGCCACCATGTTGGCCGGCTGTGACACCATGACCGATCTGGTCGAGCGCGTGCTCGGCACCTCCAAGCAGCCCCTGGCGGGTGATCGCTTGGCGGTGGCCAGCGTCAATGCCGCCCGGCCGGTGGATGTGGATGCCGATGCCGCCAGCCGGACGCTGAGCCTGCCCGAGCCGCAGTTGAACCCGGATTGGCTGCAACCAGGCGGCAATGTTTTGCATGCGCCGGGCCATCCCATGCTGCCGCAGCCGCTGGGCGAGGTTTGGCGCACCAGCATCGGCAGCGGCAATGCCTATCGCTATCGGATGACGGCGAACCCCATCGTCACGACCGATTCGGTCTATGCCATGGATGCCTTTGGCTGGGTCAGCGCGCTGGATGTGGCGCGTGGTGGCCGGCGCTGGCAGACCGATACGCGGCCGCGCACCGATCGCGACGGCGCGCTGGGCGGGGCGATCGCCTTCGCCGATGGCGTGCTCTATGCGGTGACCGGCCTGGCCGAGGCCATGGCGATCGACCCTGCCAATGGCGCTATCAAGTGGCGGGCCCCCCTGCCATCGCCAGCGCGTGGCGGGCTGACGGTGGTGGGCCAGCGCATGCTGGTGCCGACCACCGACAATAGCCTGGTGGCGCTCTCCACCGAGGATGGCCGCACCATCTGGACCTTCCGCGGCCAGCCGGTGCAGGCGCTGCCCTTGGGGCTCGCCTCGGTGGCGGTGGATGGCGATACCGTGGTGGCGGGCTTGGCCTCGGGCGAATTGACCGCGCTGCGCCTGGCCGATGGCCGGCCGCTCTGGAATGAAAGCCTGGCCGGCAACCGTGCCGTGGGTGCCTCGATTGCCGATATCGGCGCGATCACGGCGATGCCGGTGATTGATCGCGGCCGGGTTTTCGCCTTGGGGCTGGGCGGGCTGGCGACGGCGGTGGATTTGCGCTCCGGCCGGCGGGTCTGGGAGCGTGAGGTGGGCGGCAGCCAGACGCCATGGTCGAGCGGCGATTGGCTCTTCATGCTGACGCGCGATAGTCAGTTGATGGCGCTGAGCCGCGATGATGGCCGGGTGCGTTGGATTTGCCCGCTGCCGCGCTTTGTTGACATTCCCCGCTCGCGCGGTCCGATCAGCTGGGGGCCGCCGGTGCTGGCTGGCGGGCGGCTTTTGGTGGCGGGCAGCCATGCCCAACTCTTCGAGGTGAATGCCGCCGATGGTTCAATTTCGAGCCGGCTGCGTCTGCCGGCCGGTTCGCAGCTGCAGCCGGCGGTGGCCAATGGCAGCCTTTATCTGCAAACCGATAATGGCATGGTGGTGGCGCTGCGCGGCGTTGCATAAGGCGGGGCCGGCCTTATAGTATCGCCTGTGCAACGAATGAGGTCACGCCATGGATTTTCCTGCTCCCGAGCCACGCCGTGAAGTGACGGTCGGTGGCCGGTTTTTTGGCTTGGGTATTTTCGGCTCTGCGGTGGTGAGCGTGATCATGATGGAGAAATTCGGCTCGGCCGAGGCGCAGTCCTACGCGCTGCCCATCTTGGGTGCGGCGCTGGCTTTGGGAATTTTGCTGCCGATGGCGCTGTTCCGGCGCGTCGTTCGCTACTGAGGCTCAGAGCGCCTTCCAGGTCGCCACCAGCACATCGCGCCGGCTGGGCTGGGATGGATCGGTGGGGGCGATGGGGGTAACACCATGCATCACCCTTGCATCGTCGAGAATAGCGGTATCGAGCAGCCCATCGAGGGTGAAGCGGGCCAATTCAGCGCCATCATTATCGGTCACCAGGGTTTCGCCGCCGGTGAGGTTGGCGCGGTTGATCATGGCGATCAGCACGAGATCAACGCCATCACGATGCGTGCCCTCGGGCGTGGGGTAGCCCGGCGCGCCGGAGGCGGCCTCGATGCGGAATTGGTGCACCTCGATGAACCAGGTTTTGCCGGGCTGCAGCGCATCGGCGGCCTGCCCGCCCAGGGCCAGTAGCGCTGCGGTGGTGGGGTTGGCCGCCATGGTGTTGCGGATGGGGGCGAACCAGCGATCCAGCCCACCATTGAGGCTGTTATGCACGCTGGCCTGGAAATGCGGCCTATGCAGGCCAGGCCGCGGCGCTTGGCCGGGCAGTGCGGTGAAATTGGCATGGCGGCGGCGGCGGTAGCGGCCGCAATCGGCCATGAAGCTGTCGGTTTCCAGCCCCTCCCAATTGGCGGCGAAACCGGCCAGGGCGTCGGCGGGCAGAGAAAGGGCAGCGGCCATCTCAACCGGGCGCAGCCGGGCGAAGCCTTGCTGTAGCAGGCGCTGATGGAACCCGGGCGGCTTGAAGGCCTCGGCCGCTGCCATCACACTTTCTTACCGATGGCCGGCGTGGCGCTGGTCATGCCGGCCAGCACCTCGGCGACATGGCGCACATTGATCGCGCTGCCCTCGCGCGAGAGGCGGCCGGCCATGTTCATCAGGCAGCCCATATCGCCGGCCAGCAGGGTGGTGGCGCCGGTGGCGGTGATGTCGGCCACCTTGTCGCTCACCATGCGGGTGCTGATTTCGGGGTATTTCACGCAGAAGGTGCCGCCGAAGCCGCAGCAGACATCAGGCTCGGCCAATTCCTTCACCGTGAGGCCGGCGATGCCCGAGAGCAGGGCGCGGGGCTGGGCGCGCACGCCCAATTCGCGCAGGCCCGCGCAACTGTCGTGATAGGCCACGGTGGCGCTCAGCCGGCCGGCGATGGATTTCACCCCCAGCACATCATGCAGAAAGGCGGTGAGTTCATGGGTGCGGCCGGCCAATTCGCGGGCCTCGCCGAGGGCTGTCGGGTCGGTCTCCTCGAACAGCGCCGGGTAGTGGTGGCTGATCATCCCGGCGCAACTGCCGCTGGGGGCCACCACATAATCAAAGCCGCGAAAGGCGCCGATCACCTGCCGGGCGATGGCCTGGGCATTGGCACGGTCGCCGCTGTTATAGGCTGGCTGGCCGCAGCAGGTTTGCGCCATGGGCACCTCGACCGTGCAGCCGGCATCTTCCAGCAGCTTGATGGCGGCGAAGCCCACGCTGGGGCGCCAGGTATCGACCAGGCAGGTGACGAAAAGGGCGACGCGCGGCTTGTTCATGCCGCCACAATAGGGCGGCAGGCGCGGATACGGAATGCCGTCTGCGTCAGTCGATGGTCAATCCCAGCCGGGCCACCGTCTCACGCTCGAAAGCCGCCCTTTCGCGGGCGAATTCGGTATAGGCTTGGGGGCCCAGATACTCATTCGGCATCTCCCATTGCGCCATGATCCGCTGGCTGCCCTCATCGAGCAGCGCCTTGCGGAAGGCGCGGTGCAGGAAATCCACCACCTCTGGCTCCATGCCCTTCGGGCCGGTGATGCCATAGGGGCTGGTCACGCTCATGCCATAGCCCAGATCGAGCAGCGTGGGCGTGTCGGGAAAGCTTGGCAGGCGGGTGGGGGTCCAGACGCTGAGCAGGCGGAATTGGCCGGCCAGCACCTGCTCGCGCCAGCTTGACGAATCGCTGATCGCGGTAATCTGCCGGCCGAGCAGCGCCGTCACCCCCTCCTGGCTGCCGCGGAAGGGGATATGGGTCATGCTCGCCCGCTCGCGCTCGAGCAGCAATTCCATCGCGATATGGTTGGAGGTGGCGATGCCCGAGGTGGAATAGGTCAACTCACCCGGTTTCTGCCGGGCGGCGGCGATCAAATCGGCCCATACGCGATAGGGGCTGTCGGCGCGCACCACGGTGCCGAAGACGAAGCCGGTGATCTGCATGATATAGGTGAAATCCGCCACCGGGTCCCAGGTGGGCTGCCGCGTCAGGAAGGGGTGGCGGATGATGGAGAGGTGGTGATGCGCCAGGGTATAGCCATCCGGCCGGCCCTGCTGCACCAGGAAGGTGGCGCCGCGGGTGCCGCGGGCGCCGGCGATGTTCTCGATCAGCACCGGCTGGCCGGTATCCTGCTGGAACACCTCGAACATCCGCCGATGCAACGCATCGAGGCTGCCGCCGGGCGGCCAGGGGATAAGAAAGCGGATCGGCCGATTGGGAAAGCGCGCCTGGGCGAAGGCGGGCGTGGCCAAAAGCGGGAGAATACGGCGGGCGATGCGCATTGGCGTCACTCCATCCGGATATTGAGGCGGGTGATGATCTCGCGCTCGATCTCGGCCCGCTGGCGGACGAAATCGATGTATTGCGCGGTGTTGAGATAGACCAGCGGCATGTCGTATTGGTCGCGCACGCGGGTATTGGCCTCGCCCATCAGGCCTTCGTGATAGACATCATGCAGCACCCGCACCACGCCCGGATCCATCCCCGGCGGGCCGGAGAGGCCGTAATTGCTGGTCACCACCATGTCATAGCCCAGCTCCTTCAGCGTGGGCACATCGGGGAAGCGGCGGGCGCGTTCGGCGCTCCAGACGCAGAGCAGGCGCATGGTGCCGGCCTCCACCTGCGGTGCCCAGGCGGAGCTGTCGGCAATGGCGCTGACCTGGCCGCCGATCACCGCCGTCACGCCCTCGGGCGCGCCGCGGAAGGGGATATGCAGCATCTCGATCCCCTCGCGGCCGATGATCTCCTCCATGGCCAGGTGGTTGGAGGTGGCGACGCCGGATGTGGCGAAGGAAATGCGCCCCGGGCGGCGCTTGGCGTCATCGAGGAATTCGCGGAAATTCCGCCAGGGCGCATCCGCCTTCACCGCCACGCCGAAGAGCCAGCCGGTGAGGCCGATGATATGGCTGAAATCCTTCGTCGCATCCCATTGCGGATTGCGCACCAGGAAGGGGCGGCGGATCACCGAGAGATGCATCTGGCCGATGGTATAGCCATCCGGCCGGGCCTCGCGCGCCAGAAACTGCGCATGCAGCGTGCCGCCGGCGCCGCCGCGATTCTCCGCCACCACCGCCTGGCCCAGCGCGCGGGAGGCGAGGTCGGCCAGGTTGCGCAGCTGCACATCGGCGCTGCCGCCCGGTGCCCAGGGGATGATCATCCGCATCGGCCGCTCGGGCACCCAGCGGGCCTGGGCGAAGGCAGGTGCGGCCAGTAGGGGCGCGGCGAGTGCCGCGCGGCGGGTGATTGGCATGATGTTTCCTCTCGATGGCGGCGTTTCGCCGTCCTAGAACGCATCAGGCCATGCCGGGGTGGGCTTGGGCAAGGGCGATCGACATCGGGCCGGCAGGCCAGGGCGATTCTTCCCGCCCCGGTGATGCCAAAGCCTGGGAACATGCTCTAATGCGCCCGCCATGACAGGGAGCGGGCGATGCGTTTCAGGGTGATCGATGCGGATGCGGATATCGCGAGCGGCATGCCCCGCCTGCGCCGGCCGGGGGACCCGGAGGTGGAGATTCTCATGGCCCCGGCCAGGCTCGAGACCGCGCTGGCCGATGTGGATGCGGTGATCGTCGATGGCACCAATCTGCCGACCGAGGCGGTGGCCGCCCATCCGCGCTTGCGGCACATCATTTTTCTGGGCACCGGGGCGCGCAGCTACATGGACCCCGATGCGCTGGCCGCCATTGGGGTGAGCGTGCACATCATCACCGGCTATGGCGATACTGCGGTGGCCGAGCACAGCATCGCCCTGATGTGGGATGCGGCGCGCAAGACGGCGCGGATGGATGGCGGCATTCGTGCCGGAGGCTTCCCGCGTTTCGAGGGGCTGCAACTCACCGGCCGCACCCTCGGCCTCGTGGGTTTTGGCGGCATTGGCCGTGAGGTGGCGCGCATTGCCGGCGGTGGCGGCATGCGGGTGCTGGCCTGGAACCGCACCCCGCGCATCGCGCCGGGGGTGGAATTTGTCGATCTGGACACTCTTTTGGCCGAGAGCGATGTGCTCAGCCTGCATTTGCTGCTGACCGAGGAGACGCGGGGCTTTCTCTCGGCCGAGCGGATTGCCCGGATGCGCCCCGGCGCCATTCTCATCAACACCGCGCGCGGTGCGGTGGTGGATGAGGCGGCGATGATTGCCGCCCTGCGCTCAGGCCATATCGGCCATGCGGGGCTGGATGTGTTTGATGTCGAGCCGCTGCCGGCAGGCCATCCCTTGACGCTCTTGCCCAATACCACGCTGACCGGGCATTCGGCATTCAAGACGGCGGAGGCGGCTGATAATCTGCTGCTGGGCGCCTTGGATCACGCGAGGCGGCTGCTGGGCTAGGCTGGGAGGCCGCCCCGGCCTCAGGCCCCGGTCTCAGGCCTCGGCATGGGCCAGCATGCGCCCCGCATCGCCGGCCCAGAGCGTGTTGTAGAGATGCAGCGCGCGGTCGGCCTGGGTGAGGCCGCTTTCGACAATTTCATTGAGGGGGGCGAGATAGACCTCCTCGCCCAGGCCGCGCGCGCGCAGGCCGCCATGGGCGATGGCCATGACATCGGCCGCCACCTCGCCCAGTGAACGCCCGGCAATGCGCGCCTTCAGGCCCAGGCGCGGCGCGTCGAGCCGCAATTGCCGCACCTCCTCCAGGCTCCATTCCCGGGTCAGCGCAGTGGCGGCCTTTTGCGCCGAATCATCATAGATCAGCCCGACCCAAAAGGCCGGCTGGGCCTGCAGCATGGCGGGCGAGCCGGCATCCGAGCCGCGCATTTCCAAAAAGCGCTTCAGCCGCACCTCGGTGAAGACGGTGGTCACATGATCCGCCCAATCGCCCATGGTGGCGTGGTGGCCCAGCAGCCCATGGGCCATGAAATCGCGGAAGGAGGCGCCGGCCACATCCAGCAACTGCCCATCGCGCGCCAGAAAATACATCGGCACATCGAGCACGAATTGCACAAAACGCTCAAAGCCAAAGCCAGGCTCGAAGACGCAGGCGGGGATGCCGGTGCGGTCTGGGTCGGTATCGGTCCAGACCCAGGCGCGGCCGGAGAGATAGCCCGAGGGCTTGCCCTCATAAAATGGTGAATTGGCGAAGAGGGCGGTGGCCAGCGGCTGCAGCGCGAGCGACAGGCGCAGCTTTTCCGCCATGTCTTCCTCGCTGCCGAAATCGAGGTTCACCTGCACGGTGCAGGTGCGCAGCATCATATCCAGGCCGAGCTTGCCGCGGGTGGGCATGTAGCGGCGCATGATGCCGTAGCGGCTTTTGGGCATCCAAGGCATCGCGTCGCGCGTGGCGGTGGGGTGAAAGCCGATGGGCGAGAAGCCGAGGTTGAGGGGGGCCGCCACGTCATGCACATCGCGCAAATGCGCGCGCAGCTCGATATCGGCATCGTGCAGATTGGCCATCATGCCGCCCGAGAGCTCCAATTGCCCGCCGGGTTCGAGGCTGACCGAAGCGTCGGCGCCCTTCAGGCCGATGACATGGCCGGCATCGATGATCGGCTCCCAGCCACGGGCCTGAATGCCCTGCAGCACCGCCTCGATGCCATTGGGCGCATAGGGCGGCGGCAGCAGGGTTTGCCGGTGAAAGCCGAACTTTTCGTGCTCTGTGCCGATGCTCCAGGCCGCGCGCGGCTTGCTGCCGACGGCGAACCATTCGGCCAATTGCCGCAGGCTCTCGATCGGCGTCGGATCCGCTTCACCGGGGTTGGACATGGCTGGCCTTTGTGTTCGAACAGGTTGCTACTCGGCCCAGTCCCCGGCCAACGCCTGCAGCGCCGCCAGTCCCGCCACCGCCGCCGTTTCAGCCCGCAAGATGCGGGGGCCGAGCCGGCAAAGAGATACAAAGGGCCGTGCCGCAAGATCGTCAAGTTCCTCTGGCGTGAAGCCGCCCTCCGGGCCGATCAGAAGGGCGCGCGGCGGGGTGGTGGCCAGGCGGGCTATGGCGGTGGCGAGCGGCGGCGCGGCGCGGCGTTCGGCCGCCACCAGCAGCGGGCCGGCGCACCAGCCATCCAGCAGGCTATGCAGGGCCAGGGCTGCCTCGATGCGCGGCAGGCCGAGCCTTTCGCATTGTTCGGCGGCGCCGCGGGCGATGCTGCCCAGCCGCTCGATATTGGCGTGGCTGGCGACGCTGCGCCGGGTGAGCACCGGGCGGATGGCGGTGACGCCCAACTCCGTCGCCTTTTCGATCACCCAATCCATCGCATCGCGCTTCAGCGCCGCCATCACCAGGGTCAGTTCCGGCTCGGCGGCGCCGGGGCGCAGTTGCGCGCCGAGGCGAAACATCCCCCGCTCGCGCCGCATGGCGATGATCTCGGCCTCCCACTCGCCATGCCCGGCATTGAACAGCCGCACCGCATCGCCCACGCCACGGCGCAGCACGACGCCGAGGTGATGCGATTGGCCCGGTGTCGCCGGGATGTCCAAGCCGGGCGCCAAATGCATGTCGGTGTGGATGCGGGGGATGGACACGGGCGCACCCATCCGCGATTCATCGCCGCCATGCAAGGCCATACCGATATCCGAAGCCAGGGCTGGGTCGCGCGGCTGCCGGCGGGCTGGCGGCCCTATGCGCTGCTGATGCGGGCGGATCGGCCGATTGGTGCCTGGCTGCTGTATTTGCCGGGGCTTTGGGCGATTGCGATGGCGGCGCCGGGCTGGGGGCGGGGGCTTTGGCTGGCCGGCCTCTTTGCGCTGGGCGCGCTGGTGATGCGCGGTGCGGGCTGCGTGGTGAATGATCTGTGGGACCGTGATCTGGACCGGATGGTGGAGCGCACCCGGGGGCGGCCCATCGCCTCGGGCGCCATCAGGCCGCGCCAGGCGCTGTGGTTTCTCATCGGCCTTTGTCTGCTGGGGCTTTTGGTGCTGTTGCAGCTCAATGGGTTGTCTATTGCGCTTGGTGCGCTCTCGCTGCTGCCGGTGGTGGTTTATCCGCTGGCCAAGCGGGTGACGGATTACCCGCAGGCGGTGCTGGGCATCACCTTTGGCTGGGGCGCCACGCTGGGCTATGCCGCCGCCGCCGAGACCTGGGATCTTGTCGCATTGCTGCTGCATGCCGCGGCGTTTTGCTGGATTTTGGGCTATGACACGATCTATGCCCATCAGGACCGCGAGGATGATGCGGCGATTGGCGTGCGCTCCACCGCGCGGCGCTTTGCGGCGACGACCCGGCCTTTTCTGATCGCCTGCTATGGCGCGACGCTGTTGTTGCTGGCGGCGGCAGGCTGGGTGGCTGGGCTGTCCTGGCTGTATTACCCCGCGCTGCTGCTGCCGGGGGCGATGCTGGGGCGGCAGGTGATGGCGCTTGATATTTATAATCCGGCCCTATGCCTCGCACTTTTCAAGGCCAATCGCGATGTTGGGCTGGCGGTGGCGCTGGCCATTGTCATCGGCCGCTGGTGACGGCGCGGGCCTTTGTGGCCGAGCATACCGTGATCGGCCAGCCGGCCCTGGTGCCGGAGATTGCCCTGCATCTGGCCAGCGAGATCACCCCCATCTGGCAGGCCACCGAGGCGTGGCTGGAGGCGCGCAGCATCGCGCCGCCCTTCTGGGCCTTTGCCTGGCCGGGCAGCATCGCCCTGGCGCGGCTGATACTGGATGGCGCGGTGGCGGTGGCGGGCTTGCGGGTGCTGGATTTTGCCGCCGGCTGTGGTCTGGCCGGCATTGCCGCCGCGCAGTCCGGCGCCGCGCTGGTGGAGGCCTGCGAGATTGACCCGCTGGCGGTGGCGGCCATTGGGCTGAATGCGGCGCAGAATGGCGTGGAACTGCACCCCCTGTTGCAGGATATGGTGGGCGAGGCCTGCCGCTGGGATGTGATTCTGGCCGGCGATGTCTGCTATGAGGCGCCGATGGCCCGCCACATCACCCCCTGGCTGCGGGCGATGGCCGGGCAGGGGGCACGGGTGCTTATGGCCGATCCTGGCCGGGCGTATTTTTCCAGCGAGGGTGTGCGCGAGGTGGGGCGAATGCTGGTGCCGACCTCGCGCGAATTGGAGGATCGTGACGCCAGAGAGGTCGTGATCGTCGAAATCTTGCCATAAATCTGGCTATCATCTCGGTTTATGAAGCATTCGATCCTGATCCTATTCCTGTTGCTGCCCCTCGCTGCCATGGGCCAGGGCAAGCCGGATTATAGCTGGCAGTCGATGGGCGCTGAGGGCACCAAGCGCGATTATGACGCGCAGGGCCGCCAGCTTGGCCGCTCTGAAACCTCGAATGGCACGACCCGTTACTATGATTCCCAGGGCCGCAATGTCGGCCGGGCGGAAACCAATGGCAGCACCACCCGGCAATATGACGCCCAGGGCCGGATGGGTGGCCGCAGCGAGACCAATGGCAATACCACCCGCTATTACGACGCCCAGGGCCGGCAATCCGGCCGCAGCGATGTGAGCGGCGACACCACCCGCCATTATGACGCCCAGGGGCGGATGACCGGCCGCAGCGATGTGAGTGGCGACACCATCCGCAATTATGATGCGCAGGGCCGGCTGACGGGCACCACGCGGCGCTGAGCCGCTCTGGCACGGAATTCGCTATACTGGGCGCAAAGGCCGCCATCATGGCGCGCCGCCCCCGGCGCTGCCCAATCCGGCCGCGCCACTGCCCAGGAGCAAGGCAATGATCATCACCCGCCGCGCGGCACTCGCCGCCGCCATCGCAGCCCCGGCCGCCGTCTCCGCCCAGCCCGCCTGGCCCACCCGGCCGGTGCGGGTGATCAACCCTTACGCCCCGGGCGGCGCCAGTGACATCATCATGCGCAGCCTGGCCGAGCGGCTGGAGCGGGCGCTGGGCCAGCCCTTCATCATCGATAATCGCGCCGGTGCCGGCGGCGCGCTGGGCACCGGCCTTGCCGCCCAGGCGGCGCCGGATGGCTATACGCTGCTGGTCACCAATACCGGCCCGCTGGCGGTGGCGCCGACACTCTTCCCCAGCCTGAACTACGATCCGGCGCGCAGCTTTGCCTATATTTCGATCTTTGGCGGCATTCCGCTGCTCTGCGCGGTGAAGGGCGATAGCCGCTACACCACCCTGGCTGAGTATGCCGCCGCGGCGGCGGCGCGGCCGGAGGCGGTGTCCTTTGGCTCCTCCGGCGTGGGTTCGGCCGGGCATTTGGCCGGGGTGCTGTTTGGCATGCAGGCCAATGCCCGGATGCTGCATGTGCCCTTCCGTGGCGCGGGTGAGGCGCAGCAGGCCGTGCTCTCGGGCGATACCGACAGCCTTTGGGACACGCTGGCCGCGCATAGCGGGGCGGTGCGGGCGGGCACGCTGCGCGGGTTGGCCTTGTCGAGCGAAACGGGCGTGGCCTCCCTGCCGCAGGTGCCGACCACGGTGCAGGCAGGGTTTCCGGGGGTGATCGCCTCCAATTGGTTCCTCATCGCCGGGCCGGCCGGGCTTTCGCCCGCCATTGCCGAGAAGCTGGATGCGGCGATCACCGCCGCCATGGCCGAGCCTGCGGTGGCCGAGCGGTTTACGACTGTGGGCGTGGTGCCGCTGGCGCCCAAGGGTGCGGAGGCGATCGGCGCTTTTGTCGCCGCCGAAGGCGCGCGCTGGGCGCCGGTGGTGCGGGCTTCGGGAGCCACGCCCGCCTAGCATTGGCGCGGTCCCCCGCTGGACAGCCACGCCCAACGCCGCATAAGGACCCCCATGCCTGATTTTACACGAACATGGGATGTGCTGGTGGTGGGCGGTGGCAATGCCGCGCTTTCGGCAGCGATCACGGCCGCCCAGGCCGGCGCCTCGGTCATCATCGCCGAACACGCCCCCAAGACCATGCGCGGCGGCAATTCCCGCCACACCCGCAACCTGCGCGCGCTGCATCCCGCACCCACCGATGTGCTGACCGAATCCTATCTGGAGGAGGAATACTGGGATGATCTGCTGCGCGTGACCGGCGGCCGCACCGATGAGGCGCTGGCCCGGATGACCATCCGCGCCAGCCAGCACGCGCCTGGGTTTTTGCGCGATTGCGGCGTGGTGTTTCAGCCGAGCCTGTCGGGCACGCTCTCGCTCAGCCGCACCAATGCCTTCTTCCTGGGCGGCGGCAAGGCGCTGGTGAATGCGCTGTACCGCACCGCAGAAAAGCTGGGCATCGAAATACTCTATGACACTGAGGTGCAGGAGATTTTGCTGGAGGAGGGTTTCGCGCGCGAGGCGATTATCTCCTGGCGTGGCTTTCCGGAGCGCATTCGCTGCAAATCGGTCATCGCCAGCGCCGGCGGCTTTCAGGCCAATCGCGAGTGGCTGCGGCAATATTGGGGCGATGCTGCGGACAACTTCCAAATCCGCGGCACGCCCTATGCCCAGGGCACGGTGCTGAAGAACCTCCTCGCCCAAGGCGTGCAGGAGGTGGGCGACGCCACGCAATTCCACGCCGTGGCCAATGACGCGCGCTCACCCATGTGCGATGGCGGCCTGGCGATGCGGCTGGATTGCGTGCCCTATTCCGTCGTGGTGAACGAAAATGTCGAGCGGTTTTACGATGAGGGCGAGGATGTCTGGCCCAAGCGCTACGCCATCTGGGGCCGGCTGATCGCCCAGCAGCCCAATCAGCGCGCCTTCGCGATTTCCGACAGCCAGGCGCTGCATGATTATCTGCCCAGCGTCTTCCCGCCGCTCAAGGCCAATAGCATTGGCGAATTGGCGGTGGCACTGGGGTTGGACGCGGCCAAGCTGGAAAAAGTGCTGGCCGATTACAATGCGGCGGTGCAGCCCGGCACCTTCCAGGGCGGCAAACTCGATGATTGCCGCACCCAGGGCATCACCCCGGAAAAAACCCATTGGGCGCGGCGGATCGACCAGCCGCCCTATCACGCCCACCCGCTGGCGCCGGGCATCACCTTCACCTTCCTCGGCGTGAAGGTGAATGACCGCGCCCGGGTGATGATGAGCGATGGCAAGCCGAGCGCCAATATTTTCGCCAGCGGCGAGATCATGGCCGGCAATATCCTGGGCCAGGGCTATCTTGCCGGATTTGGCATGACCATCGGCACCGTCTTTGGCCGCATTGCAGGCGAGGAGGCCGCGAAACTTGTCCGAAACTGATACGGTGGTGGAGGCCCGGCGGCAGATGGAAATCTGCAATGCCTGCCGCTACTGCGAAGGCTATTGCGCCGTCTTCCCCGCCATGGCGATGCGCCGTGAATTCACCGGGGCGGATCTCACCCACCTCGCCAATCTCTGCCATGGCTGCAAGGGCTGCTACCACGCCTGCCAATACGCGCCGCCGCATGCCTTTGGGATCAATATCCCCGAGACATTCGCCACGCTGCGCGCCGAATCCTACGCCGAATATGCCTGGCCCGCCGGCATGGGTGGGTTGTTTGAGCGCAATGGCACGCTGGTGACGGCGGTGGCGGTGCTGGCGCCGGTGCTGGCGTTGCTGTTGACCATGGCGCTGGCGGACCCGGCCGCGCTCTACACCGCGCAAAGCGGCGTGGGCGCGTTCTTCCGGGTGGTACCCTATTGGCTGATCATTGCGCTGGCGGGCGGTTCCTTCGGCTATGCGCTGCTGGCGATGGGCCAGGGGGCGCGGCGCTATTGGCGTGGCACGGCGCAAAAGCCCATCACCTCCCCCGCGCCGGTGGCGGAGGCCGCCTTTGATATTCTCACCCTGCGCAACCTCGGCGGCGGCGGCCATGGCTGCAATGACATCGATGACAGTTTCTCCGGCACCAAGCGCTGGCTGCATCAGGCGATGTTTGGCGGCTTCATGCTCTGCTTTGCCGCCACCACCACCGGGGCGATTTTCCACAATTTTCTGGGTTGGAAATCGCCGCATGCCTTCCTCTCGCTGCCGGTGCAGCTGGGTTTCTGGGGCGGGATTGGCATGCTGATCGGCACCACCGGCCTGCTTTGGCTGAAGACGGTGACGGACCCTGTGCCGGTCGCCAAGAAACTGCTGGGCGGCGAATATGCCATGCTGGGGCTGCTCTGGCTGATTGCGGCCACGGGGCTGCTGTTGCTGGGGCTGCGCCACACCGGGGCGATGGGCGTGTTGCTGGCGTTGCATCTGGGGCTGGTGATCGGGTTTTTCCTGGTCATGCCCTATAGCAAGATGGTGCATGGCATTTACCGGGGCCTGGCTTTGCTGCGCCACGCGCAGGAGAAGCGCGCGGCCTGAGACCCAGGCGGCATCGCCAACACGCGGCATCTGGCGGTAGAACCGCGCTATGTTCGACCTCGCCAGCCTGCCCTTCATCGAGTTCGGCTTCCTGCGCCGTGCCCTGGTGGGGGGGCTGGCGCTGGCCTTCTCGGCGCCGCCGCTGGGGGTGTTTCTCATGCTGCGCCGGATGTCGCTGACCGCCGATGTGCTGGCGCATGGCATGCTGCCGGGCGTGGCGCTGGGATTTATTCTGGCCGGGCTTTCGGTGCCGGCCATGGCAATGGGCGGCATGGCGGCGGGGCTTGTGGTGGTGCTGGGCGCGGGGGCGCTGTCGCGCGCCACTGGCGGGCGGGAGGATGCCAGCCTCACAGCACTTTATCTCGTCGCGCTGGCGGCGGGGGTGGCGCTGCTCTCCTGGCGCGGCTCGGCGGTGGAACTCACCCAGGTGCTCTTCGGCTCGGTGCTGGGGGTGGATGATGCGGCGCTGCTGCTGATGGCCGGGACTGCCAGCCTCACCTGGCTGTTCCTGGCGCTGGCCTGGCGGCCCTTGGTGCTGGAATGCTTTGACCCGGCCTTTGGCCAGGCGGTGGGGGCGCGGGGCAGCGCCTGGCATTTGGGGTTTCTCGCCATGCTGGTGCTGAATTTGGTGGCCGCCTTCGCCGCCATGGGCACGCTGATGGCGGTGGGGGTGATGATGCTGCCCGCCATCGCCGCGCGGCATTGGGCGATGAATGTGGGCGGCATCGTCTATGCCGCCTGCGCCATTGCGGTGCTGGCGGTGCTGCTTGGGCTGGCTGGCAGTTTTTGGGCCGATATGCCGGCCGGGCCGGCCATTGTGCTGGCCGCGGGTGGGCTTTGGGCGGGCTCGATGCTCTGCGGCCCGGTGGATGGGCTGCTGGCGCGCTGGCGGCGCCGGCGGCATTTGAGCGGATGAAGCCGCTCCAACTCGGTATTTTGTGTCTGGCGGTGGTGCTGCCGCTCTCGGTGTGGTTTGCCGGCACGGCGGCGGCGCCGGCGCTGCTGGCGGCGGGGCGGATTTCCTCGGCCGAGGCCGGCTGGCTCGCAGCCTCGGTGCAGTTGGGCTTTGTGGCCGGCACCTTGGTCTCGGCGGTGCTGGGGCTGGCGGATCGCTGGCCGGAGCGTCGGTTTTTCGCAGGCTCCGCCGCGCTGGCGGGGTGCTGCGCGCTGCTGCAATCGCTGCTGGCCCCGGCGGGGTGGGAGAGTTTTGTGCTGCGCGCGCTGGCCGGGGCCTGCATGGCGGGCGTCTATCCGGTGGGGATGAAGCTGGCGGCGAGTTGGGCCCGGGGGGATCTTGGCCTCTTGATCGGCCTGCTGGTGGGGGCGCTGACCCTGGGTTCGGGCCTGCCGCATCTGCTGCCCTGGCTGCTGGGCGGGGTGGATTGGCAATTGGCCTATCGCGCTGCCGGCGTTCTGGCGCTGCTGGGTGGGCTGATCATCCTGGCGTTTCGCCCGGGGCCATTGATGGGCCGCCGCCCGCCTTTCAACCCGGCCGCCTTGCTGGAGCTCTGGCGAGACCGGCGGCTGCGCTTGGCCAATGCCGGCTATCTTGGCCATATGTGGGAACTCTATGCCATGTGGGCCTGGATTGGGGTTTTCCTCACCCAGGCTGGCGGGGTGCGGCCGGCCGGGCCATTGGTCTTCCTGGTGCTGGGGACGGGGGCGCTGGGCTGTGTGGGCTTGGGCCTGCTGGCGGACCGGTTCAACCGCGCCGCCATGGCGGCGGCGGCCATGCTGGTCTCGGGGCTTTGCGCCGCGCTGATTGGCCCGGCGGCGCTCTGGCTGCCGGGCTTGCTCCTGCCGCTGGCCATGCTCTGGGGGGCGAGTGCGGTGGCGGATTCGGCGCAATTTTCCGCCTGCACCGTGCTTTGCGCCCGCCCTGAGCTTTCCGGCACCATGCTGACGGCGCAGACCTGCATGGGCTTTCTGCTCACCGTGCCGGCGATCCAACTGATGGCCTGGGCGGGGCCGGCGCTGGGCTGGGAATTCGCCTTCATGCTGCTCGCGCCCGGGCCGCTGCTGGGCGCCTGGGCAATGGCACGGCTGGCGCCCTTGCTACCGCGCGCCTGAGCCTGCGCGCCCCATCATGCCGCCACGGCCATGCTCGCGGCGGAACAGCGCATCGGCGTCGCGCTGCTGGTCTGCTGCCAGCACGGCGTAGAGCGTGGTGAAGCTGGTGGCGAGGCGGGACAACTGGCGGGCATGGAGTTGCGAGATTTCGGCGAAATCAACCATGTTCTCGGCCGCGCCCATGCTGGGCAGCCGGGCGGCGCGGGCTTCGAAACGCGCATGCATTTCGGTGGCGTTTTCGCGGGTGATGGCGGCGAAGCCATCCCATTGCGGCTGCTGCGCCGCGGTGATGCGCAGCCGGCCGCGCAAATCCGTCAGATGCCGCTCCACCCGCGCCGAGCGCTGCTCGGGCGTGGTTTCGGCGCGGTGGTGACGCGCCATGCCGCCGCGATGCTGGCCGCCCTCCTCGCTGCGCGGCGCGGCGGGTTGCGCCATGGCGCTCAGCGGCAAGGCCAGGCCCAGCGCGATGGTGGCGAGTAGCCGGTTGGGTTGCATGTTCATGCGTAAAGACCTTTGCGGGTGAGGGGTCAGTAGCCGTAATAGGTCGGCGGTGGGGCGGCATAGAAACCGGGCTTGCCGGGCGGGTAGTAGATGCCTGGTGGCGTCACATATTGCGGCTGCGGTGCCAGCAGCGTGCCGCCCAGCAGCCCGCCCAGGCCCAGCCCCAGCAGGGGGGCTGCGATCACCGGCGGGCCATAGCCGCGCCTGGTTTCATGGCCGCGCCAATACTCGCCGCCGCGCCAGCCCGGGGCGCCATAGCCGCGCGGGGCGTAGACTGGGCCGCGCTGGTCAAGCGGCCCGCCCCGGCCCTGGCCATGCTGGGCGAGGGCGGGCAGGCTGAGCAGCGCCAGCGCGCTGGCCAGAATAAGGCAGGGTGCCCTGTGGCGGGCGGCGCTTTGCCTGAGAATCATGGCGTTTCCGATCGGTGATGCGCAGAGGCAACGCCGCAGGCCATGGAAGGGCTGCATCCTGGGGGTTTATTTATTTGCCAGGCGGGCTGCGCGGGCGCTGACTTGCCCGGCGCTGGCAAGGCCGGCAGGCTAGCCCCTGGTCAATGGAGAACCAGCATGCAGGCCCTGCCTCTCACCACGGAATACCTTTTCACCATGGATCTCGATGTCGGCGCGCCGCAATCGGTCAGTGCTGGCTTGCGGATCGTGCCGGTCACCGGCGGCACCATCACCGGCCCCGCGCTGCAGGGCGAGTTGCTGCCCGGCGCGGCGGCGGATTGGCTCAGGCTGGAGCCCGATGGCACGGCGCATATGGATGTGCGCTTCACCATCAAGGCGGCCTCGGGCAGCCTCGTCTATGTGAGCTATAGCGGCATCCGCACCGGCGCGCCGGATGTGCTGGAGCGCCTGGGCCGTGGCGAGGCGGTGCCGCCCAGCGATTATTATTTCCGCGTGGCGCTGCGCTTTGAGACCGGGGCGGCTGATCTGGCCTGGATGAACCGCATCCTGGCGGTGGGTGTGGGCCAGCGGCCGCCCAAGGGCCCGCGCTACGACGTCTACGCCATTCGCTGAGCATAGGGGTGGGGTGGATTTTCCACCCCATTCTGGCCAAGCTCGGCCCCGCGAGGGGCGACAAGCCTCCGTGTGATCCAGGAGGAACCCCATGTCACCAAAACCGCTCCGCGCGGCGCTGCTCGGCCTTTTGATCGCCGCGGGCGCCCTGGCCCAGGCGCCCAATCCGCGCAATACATCCCCGATGCAGACCTGCCAACTCGGCACGCTGACGTTGGAGAGTGGCGCCACCATCCCGAATTTCCGGATGACCTATCTCACCCATGGCACGCTCAATGCCCAGAAGAGCAATGCCATCCTCTCCATCCACGGCCTGCGTGGTGACCGCAATGCCCAGACCCCCTGGGCCGGCCCCGGCCAGGCGCTGGACACCGAGCGCTATTTTGTCATCCAGCCCGACACGATGGGGGTGGCCTCGCTCGACCCGCAATCCACCACCTCGCCCACCCGCTCGGGGCTGAACATGAACTTCCCGCGCTTCACCATTCGCGACATGGTGCGCGCCGAGCACCGGATGCTGACGGAGTGCCTGGGGATCACCCATGTGGTGGCGGTGACCGGCACCTCGATGGGCGGCATTGCCTCGATGCAATGGGCGGTGAGTTTTCCCGATTTCATGGATGCGGTGATCCCGCTGGTGCCGCAGGCGCATGCCAATCGCCAGGGCAATTTCATCTGGGAGGCGGCGCGCCAGGTCATCATGCTCGACCCGAAATGGCGCGAGGGGACTTACCCGGCCGATGACCGGCCCATCCGCGGCACCGGGGCTGGCATGCTGATCCAGAACGCCTTTGGTATCTCGCCCGGCGGCTTTGAGGAGATGTTTGCCGATGCGGGCGCGGTGCACCGCTTCCACGCCACGCTGCGCGAGCAGGTGGGGGCGAGCACCGATGCGCGCGACTGGATTTTCCGCACCTGGGCGATTGAAAGCCATGACATTGCCGCTGGTGCGCCGTTCAATGGCGACTTGGCCGCGGCCGCGCGCTCGATCCGCGCGCGGTTGCTGCTGATGCCCAATTGCCAGGACCAGCTTCTGCCGCCGAGCGAGAGCGGGGTGATGATGGTGGCGGCGCATGCGCCCCAGGCCAAGATCGTTGATGTTGATGATCTGGGCGGGCATGGCGGCACCCGGGCGCCGCGCGGGATTGCCACCATCACCAGCGAGACGCGCGACTTGCTGGCCCGCATTGCCGATGGGCGGCCGGGATTTTCTGGGCCGCGCTATCCGCGGCATTGGACGCGGGCTGATCGTTGTCCGGCAGGGTGAGTTGGGGGGCTGCTGAAAGACGAATAGCGAGCGAAAACAGGATCGAGGGGCTTCGCCCCTCGGTCCTTCTTTTGCCAATGCATGGGTTTGATTATGTGATGTTAGTTCTATGCGGGGCAACGCATTTGGACGATTGCCTCAATCCGGTTGGCGGATGCTGCCTACCAGATCTTGAGCGTTAGGCATCCCAGTCGAGATAGCCCTGGCAAAGCCGCTCGGGCTCTCTGAAGCCGCGCCGATGCGAAGGCTTGGTTGTGCCTTGTTGACCATGGCGGCGAGGTGTCCCCGCCCCTTGATGTCAGGCACCCCGCGCCTTCCTGCCGGATGAATGAGGACGCGCTCGATTGGGGTCCGGGCTGCTTCCAGCGCAGCTGGATCGTCGGCCGCGGCAAGTGCCGCTCGCAAACCTTGGAGCTTCGCGCTTGGCCTGCAGCCGCGATCCTTTCCGGGCACTTCGCTGGTCGCGGCAGAATGGTGATATTGGCGGGCAAGTCGAGTTCTGCTGACAGATGCCACCCATCCGCGGATGCAGCCCAATCATGACCCGGTGCGCTCGCTGATCTATGCGGCGGGCGACGGAGCAGGATTGGGTGCATCGGCCGGTTGATAGGATTGCGCCGCTTACTTTTAGGTGGGCGGATTCAACATTCGTAGCGAACACCATCGCCGTTCTGTGTCTCGCTCCCGCCGGCCAATGTTGCAAGTAGGCTGTTGAATGCCTCGTTCGGCGTGGCGTAGTCGAGTGTCTTCCTGGGGCGA
>Ga0214921_10003848_pt1 | contig 22682 bp, 19 predicted proteins | sample LL1505_MetaG_FD_177992 | JGI IMG/M metagenome (GOLD analysis project Ga0214921, IMG submission 177992) | Freshwater microbial communities from Lake Lanier, Atlanta, Georgia, United States - LL-1505 | ecosystem: Environmental > Aquatic > Freshwater > Lake | place: USA: Georgia | collected... | reverse complement strand
CGACTTGGACTGCACCGGCCGGGGTCACCTCGGTGGATTATTTGGTTGTTGGCGGTGGGGGCGGAAGTGGAGGCACGCACGATGGGGGTGGGGCTGGGGGTGGTGGAGGAGGTATGGTTTTTACTGGCACAAAGTCGGTTGTTCCTGGAACCGCGTATACTATTACTGTAGGCGCTGGTGGGGCGGGTGGGGAAGGAAACCCTCTCCCGTTAACACGTGAAACCAATGGAGAGTCTGGAACACAGTCTGTGTTTGCAGATATTACCGCTCTAGGTGGTGGGCTCGGTAAGAGGTCTCGTGAAACTGGTGCAGGAACCCCAGGAACCAAAGCAATTCACCCTGGTACAGCTACTACCGGCGGTTACGGAGGTTCATTCAATCAAGGAGGTGGAGGAGGTGGTGGCGACTCTGCAGATGGAGGAGCAAACCCAGCAGGCACATCGGGAGGTGCCGGAGGAGGTGGAACATCGAGTGATATAACTGGAACATTATTAACCTATGGTGCTGGTGGAGATGGTGGCGATTCTACAACTGTTGACCCTGCTATCGCGGGTGCTGTTAACACTGGCAATGGCGCAAAAGGGCCTGGGACACCATTTTCCAGTTACAGGTCTGGTGCACAAGGAGGCTCGGGCATTGTGGTTCTCAAGTATCTGAATTAAATGTTTCGCGGCATATATTCCCTTTTACGTATTCGCCTCCTATGGCGTCATACCCATTATATAACATACTATTTACTATGTTATATACTTTTTGTTTGCGTATTTAGACTGCTTGTCGCTATGTCGCAAGACTGCTTGTCGCAAGACTGCTTGTCGCAAGACTGCTTGTCGCAAGTTCGCTTAATCCTTTATACAATAGACTGTCGGCTGTGTTGAGTGATACATAGATTAAACCGTGGCTAATCGTGGACAACCAGTTGTATCCCTTTTTATATAGGTACCAAGATAGTCCATAGAGACCCCCGCATATACACATATTTGTGGCATACATTCGTTGTTGGTTGGTTTTAAATGATGTATAATAGTGCAATGCAAAGCCTGTAATCACCGCGGCTATATCTATGTTTCGTCTCCATCCATAATCCGGTTTGCGCCAATAGTTTAATGCAGTGATTACCACTACTAAGGGGGAGCTTCCCAATATATATTGTTTTTTGTAAATCCCATACATCGCACTCATAAATGTCAGTCCAGACATGGCTTTCAAAAACTTGCAATGACTTGTTGGCAATATTTGGCAGTCGCTTGTTTGGCTTATTGGTTGGCTTATTGGTTGGCTTATTGGTTGGCTTATTGTTGCTTCGCTTATTGTCGTTTGTTCCATTTATTTATCTACTATAATAGTTCCTTTTCTTTATAATATTATTTCGTTACTATATTTGGGAGGTGCTTTATGGACTTCCATTTGCACTCGCATTTGGGCTACTGTGTGGACTTGCATTTGGACTTGCATTTGGACTGCTATTTGGACTGCTATTTGGACTGCTATTTGGACTGCTATTTGGACTGCTGTGTGGACTGCTATTTGGACTGCTGTGTGGACTGCTATTTGGACTGCTATTTGGACTGCTATTTGGACTGCTATTTGGACTGCTATTTGCGCGCCCGTGTTAACACCTGTCGGCACACTGTGTAGGCGGCGGTTTATTACCCATCTCTCTATAATGTGTTGGCATTTGTATTCGCATCGGGGGGTGTATTCTTTTTCTTTCTGTTCTTGGGTAAAGGAAGAAACCGAAATACTGTGCACGTAACGGCTATCAATACGAATACGCCTGTTATCCCACCCGCGCCACTACTCTCCCCAATGTCCGAACTCGCTATGCGCGCGTAATGGCTATCACTATGAGTCCTATCTAACCCAGAAATGAGTGACGATTTGATTTATGAGTGACGATTTATTTCCCCGATGCGCACACCAATACGCACACCAATATGCACTCTGATATGCACACCAATACGCACTCTAATATGCACTCTAATACACACACCAATATGCAGACCAATATGCACTCTAATATGCACTCTAATATGCGCACCAATATGCGCACCAATATGCACTCTAATACGCACTCTAATATGCACTCTAATATGCACACCACCATTCGTCTACCATTTGCGCGCCCGTGTGAACACTTTCCGACCTCTATTACCCATCCTATAATGCTATCTCCGATTCATTCGGGGTCTAGTTGTTGTTATTTTCTTCCTTTCTATTCTGAATCAAAGGAAGAAAACATAATATCGCGCTTAATGCACGTAATGGCTATCCCCGCATAATACCCAGAAATGAGTAACGATTTGAGAAATGAGTGACGATTCTTTTACACCAATATGCGCACTCCAAATCCCGACCGGTGCGGTTTTATATCTTCAAGGGTGTAAATAAAATTGAAATAAATATATTGTATAAATGAAATGCACCCAATACACAACATGAGCGAAACTCCGAATCAAGAACATAACATGGGTTCTTATTTTGAAAGAGACTTTGAATATATAGATGATAATTATGGAGACATCATTCGTGATTTTGAAAATATGCTACGAACCGGCGAGCCAATTGATACCTTCACTGAAGAAAAATTAAAAGACATTACAGAGTCAAACTTGGGGTATATGATATGTGCCGTATGTGCGAAACACGGATTTTTATGTGCAATACAATGGCTGAGAGCTCAAGACCCTGATTGTCCTTGGGATGAACACGCGATGTCTTCTATTGCAATACACAGCGGTCATTTACATGTTCTACAATGGCTTAGAACTCAATACTCTCCTTCCTCTTGGGATGACAGTCTTTGGAACGCAGCAAAAACGGGTCACTTACATATTCTAAAATGGCTAAGAAGTCAAGACCCGCCTTGTCATTGGGATGAAAGAGATTGCCAAGTCGCCGCACAAAATAATCATTTACATATTCTACAGTGGCTAAGAGCACAAGACCCGCCTTGCCCTTGGGACGAATATGCTTGTAAGGCTGCAGTAGAATATGGACATTTAGATATTCTACAGTGGCTAAGAGCTCAAGACCCGCCTTGTCCTTGGGACAAATATGCTTGTCAGGCTGCAGTAGAACGTGGTCATTTAGATATTCTACAGTGGCTAAGAGCACAAGACCCGCCTTGCCCTTGGGACGAATATGTTTGTCACGCTGCAGTAGAACGTGGGCATTTAGATATTCTACAGTGGCTAAGAGCACAAGACCCGCCTTGTCCTTGGAATGAATGGGCTTGTCAGGCTGCAGTAGACCGTGGTCGTTTAGATATTCTACAATGGCTAAGAGCACAAGACCCGCCTTGTCCTTGGGATGAATATGTTTGTGAAAGTGTAGTACAGACAGGTCGTTTAGATATTCTACAATGGCTAAGAGCACAAGACCCTCCTTGTCCTTGGGATTTTGAAGAATGTTTAAATGAAGCTCAACACTCAGGTAATTTAGAAATTGAAGAATGGATAAGAACACAAAACATCATAGTAAACTTTATTAAAAAAGAACACAGCTCCACTATTGTCATACCCGATGAAGAATGTTGTGTATGTCAAACCAATCGTGTAAATATTCAGACCGGTTGTTTACATAACTTTTGCTATGAGTGTTTAAATACATGGGTTCATAGAGAACCAAACTGTCCAATTTGTAGACAAGAACTTAATGACACCTGTTACGAAACATCCTTATAACATTATTTTACTTGTTATTTCATTCATTCTATTCCTGCATCCTGCACCATTCTTCCACCATTCTGCTCTCCATTCGCGCTCCCGTGTGAACACTTGCCACCCTTTCATTACCCCTTTCATTACCCATCATACTATACTATCTACTATTCATTCGTGCACTGTTGTGCATTCTTTTTTATCTTTCCTTTCTTAAACAAAGGAAGAAAACATACTATCCATTCTTTGTGCACGCTTATCGCACGCTTTTCGCAAGCTTAGTGCACGTAATGGCTATCCATATTACGTTTTCTTCCTTTTTACTTATTTTCGAACACCATTCGAGCACCATTTTGCGCACCCGTGTGAACACTTGCCACCCTTTCATTACCCCCATCATACTATACTATCTACTATTCATTCGGGGACTAGGTTTCATTCTTTTTTATCTTTCCTTTCTTAAACAAAGGAAGAAAACATACTATCCATTCTTAGTGCACGTAATGGCTATCACCTAATTGGAACCCAGAAATGAGTGACAATTTTAGATATGAGTCACGATTATTTTACACCATTCGCACTCAATTCTGCTCTCCATTCGAGCACCATTCTGCTCTCCATCTGCGCTCCATTCGCACTCCATTCTGCGCACCCGTGTGAACACTTGCCACCCTTTCATTACCCCATCATACTATACTATCTACTATTCATTCGGGGACTAGGTTCATTCTTTTTATCTTTCCTTTCAGGTTCAAAGGAAGAAAACATACTATCCATTCTTAGTGCACGTAATGGCTATCACCTAATTGGAACCCAGAAATGAGTGACAATTTTAGATATGAGTCACGATTATTTTACACCATTATGCTCTCCATTCGCGCTCCATTCGCGCTCCATTCGCGCTCCATCTGCTCTCCATTCTGCTCTCCATTATGCTCTCCATTCTGTGCTCCATTCGCGCTCCATTCGCGCTCCATTCTGCTCTCCATTCGAGCACCATTTTGCGCGCCATTCTGCTCTCCATTCGAGCACCATTTTGCGCACCATTTTGCGCTCCATTTTGCGCACCCGTGTGAACACTTGCCACCCTTTCATTACCCCATCATACTATACTATCTCCGATTCATTCGTTCACGGTTGTTCATTCTTTTTTATCTTTCATTTCTTAAACAAAGGAAGAAAACATACTATCCATTCTTTGCGCAAGCTTATCGCAAGCTTATCGCACGTAATGGCTATCACCGTATTGGAACACAGAAATGAGTCACTATTCTTTCACACCATTCTGCTCTCCATTTGGCTCTCCATTCTACCACCATTCGCGCTCCATTATGCTCTCCATTCGAGCACCATCTGCGCGCCCGTGTTAACACTTGCCACCCTTTCATTACCCCTTTCATTACCCATCATACTATACTATCTCCGATTCATCCGGTCACAGTTCTTCATTCTTTTTTATCTTTCATTTCTTAAACAAAGGAAGAAAACATACTATCCATTCTTTGCGCACGCTTATCGCAAGCTTAGTGCACGCTTAGTGCACGTAACGGCTATCCATATTACGTTTTCTTCCTTTTTACTTATTTTCGAACACCATTCGCGCACCATCTGCCCACCCGTGTGAACACTTGCCACCCTTTCATTACCCATCATACTATTCTATCTACTATTCATTCGGTTACTAGGTTTCATTCTTTTTTATCTTTCATTTGAGGGTCAAAGGAAGAAAACATATTATCCTTTCTTTGCGCAAGCTTAGCGCACGTAATGACTATCACCACACGGTAACCCAGAAATGAGTCTTTATTTCAGAAATGAGTCACTATTCTTTCACACCATTATGCTATCCATTCTACCACCATTCTGCTCACCATTCTGCTCTCCATTCGCGCTCCATTCTGCTCTCCATTCGCTCTCCATTCGACCACAATTCGCGCACCATTCTGCTCTCCATTCGCGCTCCATTCGACCACAATTCGCGCTCCATTCTGCTCTCCATTCGCGCTCCATTCGACCACAATTCGCGCTCCATTCTGCTCTCCATTCTGCTCTCCATTCTGCTCTCCATTCTACCACCATTCTGCTCTCCATTCTACCACCATTCGACCACCATTCTGCTCTCCATTCTGCGCACAATTCGCGCCCCATTCGACCACCATTCTGCTCTCCATTCTGCGCTCCATTTGACCACCATTCTGCGCACCATTCGCGCTCCATTCGTTCACCATTTGCGCACCCGTGTCAACACTTGCCACCCCTTTCATTACCCATCATACTATGCTATCTACTATTCATTCGCTCACTGTTGTGCATTCTTTTTTATCTTTCATTTCTTTAACAAAGGAAGAACACATCATTCCCGCATACTTTTCCCAACCTTTGCGCACGGAATGGCTATCACACGCTAACACTGAAATGAGTCACTATTTCAGAAATGAGTCGATATTCTTTTACCCTATTCTACCACCATTACCCCTTCATTGCTTCACCAGTTATTTTTCTTTTTTCCTTTCTATTATACTTCAAAGGAAGAACACACATCGATGTGCACACCACTTTCGACCACCACTTTCGCGCGTAATGGCTATCACTTTATGCGCTACACTTTCGCGCGTAATGGCTATCACTTTATGCGCACCACTTTCGCGCGTAATGGCTATCACTATATGCGCACGGAATGGCTATCACTATATGCGCACGGAATGGCTATCACTATATGCGCACGGAATGGCTATCACTATATGCGCGCGTAATGGTTATCACTATATGCGCGCGGAATGGCTATCACTATATGCACACCACTTTCGCGCAAAAAAAACACATTTTTATTACTTATTTATTACTACTACACTACATACTACGCTACATACTACACTACTGACTACACTACTGACTACACTACATACTACACTACTCGCAATCTTCGCTTTCGCTCATTATCTCCGTCGCGCACAACTCATGCTCCGATTCTACCTCGTCAAACTCTATCTTTTTCTCCTTCTCGTTCCATACCCCCACGCTATCGTTCGTATTCTCGTCGTATATCACTCCGCTCTTTGAACGCAAGTATCTCACTCCCTCCCATATCATCCTGCTCACTTCTATCTCCACCTCCTCCTCCTCCTCCACGCGTTCCACTTTTTTTGACGCCTCCTGCACTAACTCCTTTACCTCCTCTTTTTTTGACACTTTCTTCTCTTTTACCGCCTTCTCCTTTACTACTTTCTCTTTTACTGCCTTCTCCTTTACTACTTTCTCTTTTACTACTTTCTCCTTTGGCTCGCTTTTTTTGCTTGACTTCTTACCCTCTTTTACCTCCTCTTTCGGCGATTCTTTTACCTCCTCTTTTGACACTTCTTTTACTGCTTCTTTTGGTGCTTCTTTTACTGCTTCTTTTGGTGCTTCTTTTACTGATTTCTTTGCTTCTTCTTGTGCCTTCTTTTCTGCTTTTGCTTGCTCCTCTTGCGCCTTCTTTTCTGCTTTCTTTGCTTCTTCTTGCGCCTTCTTTTCTGCTTTTGCTTGCTCTTCTTGCGCCTTCTTTTCTGCTTTTGCTTGCTCCTCTTGCGCCTTCTTTTCTGCTTTTGCTTGCTCCTCTTGCGCCTTCTTTTCCGCCTTCTCGGCCTTCTCTCTATCCTGTTGCTCCTTCTTCAACCTCTTTGCCTCCTCCTCTTGCGCCTTCTTTTCTCGCTTTTTTGACTCATTCTCTAACTCCTTCTCGCTTAGCTTCTTGTATGACACTTTCTCCGCTTCTACCACTCCGCATGCCTCCTTTATACTCTCTGACACTACATCTCCTACTTTTTCACCTACACACACAGACAACACACTTTCATCATTCATTAACTTTCTCATTTTTTCTTTCATCTGAGTCATTCGACTCTCCATTTCTATCATCTCTGACATTAACTCCGATAACATCTCGCTTTTCATTTTTCACTTTCTTATTCGCTTTCTTAGGGGGTCGCTTTCTTAGCTCTTTTTTTACACTTTACTTTCACCATTTATTCTTATTCTTTTTTCAATTTTTTTACTTTCTCACTCATTTCTTACATTACTAATTCTTTTTCTTTACATACTTTACACCTTTCGCACCTACTTTCTTGTGATAGTGGCGAAATATGCATTAAAAAAATAACTATTTCTTACTTATTACTTATTACTTATTACTGTTTAATTATACCTTATAACATTGAAAACTACAAAACCTATCTATATTTTGACTAATTATTGTAAACCCTACCTGTTCTAATTCTTCCATTAATTGCTTTCCCAACTTGGGTTCCACCATATTGCCTGCCTCATTCGTTTCCGTCCACCGGTTTGTTGAGTCAATTATATATAGTGTTCCGTGGGTTTAAAGCATAATAAATCACTCATTATAAAATAGTTGTATTGTCTCAATAGTTTTATTTGTTATATGTTCAGGGTGTATCCAATAGTTTATTTGTTCTTGTAGTGCGGTTAAACGATGCAACCATTCATCTTTTTTAATCTTTTTTACAACACAAATCCCCTTCTTGTCTTGACCCCAACACGAAGTTATATTTTTCCCATTTTTTGTGTATTCGTCTGGGTTAAATCTTATAAACACAATAGGTCTGTGACCTACATCTTGGGATAATTCCATTATGCGCTTGTTTTCGCAACTACAGTCATAGTCTATGTGCTGATTTTCATCTACTTCTATTATTATCACTTGATACCCCAAGTCCAATAACAAATCGGGTCTTCGTTTGGAGCAACCGCCATTCACAATTTTATCTGCTTTCCAATCGAAATTAGGAAAGTGCATTTTTACATATTCTACTACGGCGTATTCTTTTGTTTTATAATTGCGCGATACTGGTTTGTCTGGAAATAGATGCATATAACAAAATAAGCAATATCCATCATATTTTTCGTTTGAAACAATAGTTGAACACCAATCACTGTTACACGTTTTGCCTGTTACATTCACCATCCCGTCCAATTTATGTGCAGAACAATATAATGAGTTTTTGTTTCCTTCTACATTATAATTTGCGTGTGTGTTACAATTTGGATAAATACACTTTTTGTTTTTTACATCTATCATTTCTTTTTTTTTGTGTTGAACGCAATATAACCCGTGCTTTGACCCTTCTATATTATAATTTGGTATAACATTACAACCTTCGTAACAACATTTTTTATCTTTCACATTTATCATTCCATTTTTTTTATGTGTGAAACAATATAATGCATTCGTTTGACCTTCTACATTGTAATTTGGAATAACTTTGCACCCTTCTTGAATACACGTTTTGCTTTTTACATTTACCATTCCTTCCTTTTTATGTGGTGAACAATATAATCCAGTTGATTCACCTTCTAGATTATAATTTGGTATAACTTTGCAACCTTCATGTGCGCATATTTTACTTCTTACATTTACCATTCCATCCTTTTTATGAGGTGAACAATATAATCCAGTTGTTTCTCCTTCTACATTATAATGTGGTCTAGTCTTACAACCTACGTGAGCACACGCATTGCTTGTTACATTTATCATTTTATCCAATTTATGTGTAGAGCAATATAGTCCTTTTTTTTGCCCTTCTATATTATAGTTTGGAGTAACCGAACACCCTTCGTGTGCGCATTTTTTGTTTACCACATCAACCATCCCATCCAATTTATGTGTAGAGCAATATAGTCCTTTGGTTTCCCCTTTATTATTATAAATAGGTATTGTTCTACATTCTAAATAAATACACCACTTACTTTTTACATTAACAATTTCGTTTGTTTTGTTCATTTCACAATACACTGCATTGGTATTGTCTTCTTTTTGTATTATTTTTATTACTTCAGTTGACTCTGTTATTGGTTCGTCTTCATTTGCACATGTTGGCTTATTAAAGTATTCTTTGTATTCTTCTAAGAAATGGGTCCATAAGTTGTATCTCACTTCATCCTTCATTCCTTTCGTTTTATTTTTATAGTTTCTTTGATTATAACATATAAATCTACATAATTTTGTATCCTCTTGATTTTTAGACATCGCGGTTGGGCGCGATTTATTTACGTCAATATATGATTTTAACTCTTCAAAGTCTTGTAACCAAAGTTCTTCATTTGAAACAAAATATTCGTTGTAATCTTCTAAAAATTGAGACCATAAGTTGTATCGTGTAATGTCTTTCATACCATTTATTTTATTTTTATAGTTTGTTACTTGGTGAGATAACCATTTCCCGAGGTATCTTTCTTCTGGTGTGTTTGAATGGTGAGTTGGTGTTCGTTTACTTGTATCAATAAACATTTTTAATTCTTCAAACCTTTGAAACCATATTTCATCCTCTGATACAAAATATTCTTTATATTCTTCTAAAAACTTGGTCCATAAATTATATCGCACAACGTCTTTCATACCATCTGTTTTATTTTTATAGTTTCTTTGTTGACAATATACCCAACAACTCAATTGTGTTTCATCTGGTATTTTTGAACTGATTAATGGTCCGCGTTTGTTTGTAGAAATAAACATTTTTAACTCTTCAAACTTTTGACACCATATGTCAACATTTGTTACAAAATAATCTTTATAGTCTTCTAAAAATTGGCTCCATAAATTGTATTGTGTCTCGTCTTTCATACTATGTGTTTTCTTTTTATAGTTCTCTTGTTGGTGAGACAACCATTTATTTAATTGGAACTCCTCTGTGTGTTTGTGTGACGGTTTCCGTTGGTTAGCATCAATAAAAGTTTTTAACTCTTCAAAGTTTTGAACCCACAAATCATCGTTTGTAGAAATATACTCATTATAATCTTCTAATAATTGTGTCCACAATTTGTATCGGTTGTCATCTTTCATTCCTCCAGTTTTATCTTTATAATCGTGTTGTTGCGTGTTTAACCAAATACGTATGCACTTTTCTTTTGGGTTTGTTGTGTTCCAATCAGGCTTTTGTTTATTGATGTCCATAAACGTTTTTGCTTGTTCAAAGTTCTTATACCATATTTCTTCACTTGTTAAAATGTGCGCTTTATAGTCTTCTAAAAATTGAGTCCACAAGTTGTAACGTCCATCATCTTTCATTCCTTGCGTTTTATTTTTATAGTGTTGTTTTTGGCAAGACAACCAACACCCCAGTTTTTTTTCTTCCGGGATGTTTGAAACAGTTAATGGTTTCCGTTTATTAGCATCAATAAAAGTTTTTAACTGTTCAAACATTTGAATCCACAAATTATTGTTAGACATTTTTATTATATACTCATTACATTTTCAAGTAAAGTAAAAAAACATTTCAATTTTTTGACTTTCCAACTTATTTTTTTTACAAATACTGTATTATTATCAATTATTTATTTTTTATACCTCATCCAACGTGCGCGGATTTTTTACCCCTTTCAATATATCCTCCACTCTATAATTGAGCCCCATCTTGTCCACATACCCTAATATGCCGTCTTTTTCCACTAGCCAAACGCTTTCCTTTCGGTCTCCTTCATCGCAATCTTTCTCCTTTTTATTGGGTTTCTCCTTTGCCTCTTTTTTTTCACTCGCATCCGTCGTCGCGTTCCTTATATGCGTGCCACAGTATAGCTCTCCCTCTCTGCTTCTTCGGCTGCATTGCTCCCCCGATACCCGATAGGCTTTGCACCTCAAATCGTCGCAAATCATTCGCTTCGGCTTGTTGCTCGCCTGAATATCCTGCGGGGTTAGCTTCAGCACCTCATACTCGTTTATATATTTTAACATATCTGTTAAAATAGTATTTTTATCCTTTTCTACAATCAGCTCGCTCTGTAGCTTCTTCATTATATCATCTTTTATCCTCTTGGTATGTATCTCAATCTTTTCGTTAATTCGCTTTTCCATTTGAGATTTAATTGTGGTTGATTGCTTTTGCTTTTGCGGGTTATATAACTGTTACTATTTATTCTATGGTTCATTTTAAATCAATTTTATGAATTGCAATATGAAAGGGCTTAAAGACGCGCGCCTCTTATTAAACTAGCATCAAGTCCGTATAATTGGTAGGAAACGCATACGTGCACGCCACTAAGAAAATAAAAAAGGTCACATATATCCCGTATGTAGAGGTATCCAGCCCATAAAACCCCGACACCTTCACCAATGTAAAATATAATATACTAAACAACAGCACCGTTTGTATAATATTGTAGTTCATGGTTATATTATATTATACTAAAGAAATATCTTCCTGCGTCTACACTCACACCCCATTTGTCATCGATATCGTTATCAATTGGGAGATGCTTTTGATTGCCAGCGTCATCTGTCTGTTATTGTGCGAGTTTACAATTTTGCTGTTCAATAGGATGGCGCTATCGTAAAAGTCCTCGTTCCAGCACGCTTGGTCTTCATTATTCATAATGATAACGTGCCTTTTTAAAAACACCACGTGTCTTATTATACTATGCTCTATTCCGTTGATTCGCGTCAGGTTATGCCACTCGTTCTTTACGTCCTCATAATTGTATACATAATAATAGGCGCGCTTGGACAGCTCCGGAATTATCTTCTTGTTAATCCCAAACAACGAGGTAAACCCCGTCATCTTTTTCGGCACGCACGAAAAAAATACACACGGAACCTCGACAATTTGTTCGCACCCGTCTATTAACTCGTGAAGCGTGCATAGCCACATGGTATTGGAAAAAAACTCGCTTATCTCTGGGTTCATTTCCATTGCACCAACCCGCTTCTCGTTCAGAAGTTCGGTAACTAAAGAAAAGACAATAGACCCTGTGCTACACGCCAGCACACTGATATACTTTACATTTACCTCATACACTATAAATAGTATTCCCCCTTTGCATACCCACCCTCGGCAGTGCATTTGATAGTCGTTTAATTCTCGGCTTAATATGCGCTGGATATCTTTGTGGCACTCGGCAAGTATCGTTCCGGGGTCATTCATATGCTCCAATAGCGTCGCGTCTCCGTTTATAAATGTCAACTTATGTTGGTTCTCTTTGACTTGCTTTTGTAGCCCATACATCAAAAACGGCGTGCTCAAATCATCGTTGATAATGTAGGGCAACATCACGATACTCTCCACTTGATACGCGTTCAAATTGGTCGTCAATATATCATCTGCAGGCCGTAACTTTTTCAACCCATTAAAGAAAACGTTCACCATCTATATATCTACACACAAAACCTTTTATATAAAAATACGCGACTTTCACTATGCAGTCCCCTGCGCGGGCAACGCAATCTTGTCTATTTTGCGCTGAACGGTTTCCTTAACCACGACTTCCCTACTCTCTAACACGTGCTGAGTAATATCCTTGGCCATTTCTGGGTCGTCCTTGTAAAACGCCTGTAACGCAGTCATTAGCGTTTTGGCATTGATTGGCTTGCGCACTTTGTTTGTTTTATAGACCAGCGACCCACCCGTAATATCAAAACAGTCAATCGTGTTCTTTTTCATCGTCTCCACTAAAGCCACAGTGATGTCCTTCTTTTTGTTCTTCCTTGCTTTTATTTCTGCGTTCAATTTATTAATTTCCGTGTCTAATTTTATCCATTCTTTGATATTATTCACTAGCTCCTCTTTGGTTTCCATTGCTATATTGATAACATTATATTTTTATATTGTTATCAAATTGATGTTTGTGAGTCGTTTATAACCCTCTCAATGCTCTTGTTATGGAAGAAAACGTCCAACCGGTGGGTTCTTCCTGTGATGGATAATATTTGATTTCATATTCCACGCGCAGCTTTTCATACTTTGATTTATTAAACTCTACCTCAATGTTTAACATCTTTAATTTTGCTAAAAAATCGGTGCTCACATCCGTAGAGTCCACATACTCGTATACATATTTTGCTTCTTTGGCTCCATACGTAACTCGGTTTCTTATGACGTCCATCCATTCCGAGTTTTTCGGCAAGTAGTAAAACCGCTTTTTGTCCCCAAACACCTGTATATCTATGTCCCCCTTGGTGTCTTCAAAGGTGAGCTCCCATACATTTTGTCCGGAGGTGTGGTTTTGCTCACTCATTCCTGCTTGCACTCCTCCGCTTACCGTGGCGACCTTCGCATTCGCCCCCATTTGGAAGCCAAACTGGTCGTCACTTTCGTTTTGAAGTTTGAACACAATGGAAGAAGCATTCAGGGTGCTCACAATCCGGATAAACTCGTTGATATTGGAGTTGATATATTTCTCTTGATACTTGTTCGCATCTACATACATATTTTCTTTCGGTAGTTTGATATACAATTTCTTGCACATCACATTCCCCTCAATAATGTAGTTCCCACTGTTTTCTTCCGATTTTAACTCATTTTTGTGCAATATTACTAGTTCCCCTGGGAACTTTTGCTCAATTAACCGGTCATATTCCGATGCACCGCCGAATATTCCTCGTTTATAATGCTCGTCGTTCAGTATAATCAAAAACTCCAAAAAATCGTTCGTTCGGTTCTTTACTACAACGTCACAAATAGACATATTAGCTAAGCTCGCAATATTAAAGCCGGAGATTGCCCCCGCCATTGGGTGTTGCATATATTTGTCCATTTACATATATTTACATATTATTCTGTCATTAAAGAAACGAGTGAGCAAATAAAAAAATTGAAATATTAATTCCTGCATAGTGTGACAATAGAACTTATATAAAGCGACATAGAACGCATAACCTGCTTACTGCTTACCGCTTACCGCTTACTGCTTAATACTAGATAAAAGATGCCCTGCACTTACTGCAACAACGAATACCACACTGTCCACGAGTGTGAACACCCAGATTCCGTTACATTCTACGCAGAGATTGCGTTCAAACTCAAACACAACGCGTATGACTTCTGGGAACTATACCAGATACTTGAACCCTTGACGATTGGTCAGCTTCAAATGGTTATGGTATCATTAAATGGTCCGATTGATATGGACAAAAACACACTCATTGCTTGCATTATTGAGCTCAACTTTGAGTATGAAATCGCAAGAGATGACGTGACCGACAAGAATGCAATCACTTGCGCCGTAGATAGAGCGTTCTTATTAACAAAACGCACTCTTAAGAATACCACGGAGGATGAGCTTGAGATGTGTAATAAACTGTTACGAATTGGCGTAGGTAAATTAATTACTGAGACCGCAGAACAGATTCTTCCAATCATTCAAGAAAAAATTGCATCCTTAGTAAACTTGGGGTTCGGAAGAAAAGACACAAGTGCATTGGATAACTATATTATCCGGATTGCTTTTGACCTATTCTATACAAAAAATATGTTCAATCGCGTTCAAAGAAACATGGAGGACCCAGAGGTATGGGTAAACATGGAAGATACGGCAGACCTACTAATTGCAAGACCTCTTGTCCATTAATTAACTATTACGCATTCCGCACGTTTACATAGCTAGCTAGCATTATTAAATAATCACCTATACATAATAAATCAATAAGTAATTAAATACGTCCTTTGTTGTTTACGATACCATTACACGAACTCACCAACTAACTCACTAACTAACTAAAAAATAGGACCACTGCAGTGGTGTTATTTTTTTCTATTTTATGTAATAATATAAACGTAATAAACGTAATACATATAATAATATATAATGGATTTATCCAGATTTAATATCAATGAACTGCAACAATCCTTTGCAGAGGCGAACCCGTTCCCACACGTAGTTATTGATAACTTTCTAGAGCCAACCTATTTATCCGGAGTGGTTCAAGAAATCAAAAATTATTCCAACGATACGTGGTATGACAAACAAAATGCGAATATCAATAATGAGTCGGATACGATTGTGCAAAGCAAAAAAATCGCCTTGACGGATTACAACAAAATGGGACCATTAGCAAAATCAGTCATTGACCTGACCTCTAGCAGTGAGTTTCTTGAGTTTTTAGAACGCATTACCGGTATTATCCCATTAGAAAAAGACCCCACTTTATTTGGTGGCGGTATCCATAAAGTATCCACGCTAGGCAAGTTATCTATTCACGCCGACTTCAATATTCATCCGAAACTACATAAATACCGCAGGTTAAACGTGCTATTATACTTGAATGCCGATTGGCAACAACAATATAATGGGGAATTAGAACTGTGGAATAAAGAAATGTCCGAATGCGTGAAAAAAATCCCACCCATTTTCAATCGTTTGGTTATATTTCGTATTACAGATAATGCGTTTCACGGGCATCCTGAGCCTTGGTTAGCGCCGCTAACTATTCCAAGATTATCTTTTGCGCTATATTATTACACAGAAGACCGCCCGGAGGAAGAAAAGGCGCCCTTTCATTGGGCATTGTGGCAGTCCAGACCAGGACTTGGGTTCTAATCTATATAGGTTCTTCCTAGCTCGACCAAATATAATATTGCATTTATTTACAAACAAATTAAACGCAATATGATTTACTACAATAACCAAGTGTATTATAAACACCTAATCCCACGAAATTATGAAACCTACACGCGTCGCGCCATTTGACTACATCCCTAGCATATTCCCTCCAAAAAAGGAGGAAAGAACATCCTTATTGCGCGCCTCCTCTATGCAGTCGCGTAAGGGCTCCACCTTTTGTTTCTTACATAAAGATGCCATTGTGGACCCTGAGAGAATAACAGACACGTTTGAGACGATTGATTTGACTGATAAACCCAGTGGGAATGGAAAACCCATTGGGAAAGGTTCGGGAACATACATCCGATATATCGACCCGAATACAACGACCTATAAAACAACCTGCGAGAAATGCGATACAATATTACATACGGATAATGTGGTTCAGTATAATTGCAAGCATAATGTGTGCGCCAAATGCACTCGGTTACATCGGCGCAATACGCAAACCATAATGTGCGCCATTTGTAAAACAGATATTGATTGGATTGCCATTCAATCCGTGCAGACTATCAACACGGTATATTCCAGTCAGACGGTCCTACGCAATGACTCAGGTGGCGATGTTATTCACAGATGAATCCGTGACCGTCGCTTCTGTAGAGGGCAACAACTTTGCATTGCTTAAATTATAATGACGTTTGCACATATTGTGTTTAAAAATGGGCCGATTACACGGGTCACCTTTAAACAATCCGGTTTTTAATATTTGTTCGCACAGAGGTGGGTCTGAGGATGTGCCCTCGGGTTGGTTTGAGGACACCACTTCATTGATGCCGTCAATGCTTGCCAACAAGTCTTGCGCCACTTTCGTTTTTAATGCGGATTGTTTAGCAATCTTGGCCGCCTGTTGTTTTTCTTTTAATGCCAATTGTTGTTGCATTTTTTCTTCCTTTGCTTTCTTGGCCTTCTCTAATCGCTCCTTGTGCTTAAGGGCGGCGATATGCTGTTGCTCTATCATATGCTTGTGTGTATAGCAGTAATGTTGGTTATCGATTTTAGAAACACACAAGTTGTCGCCAGAATAGTTACAATACATTTTGGTGCCATCGGTATATATGTATTTTACATACTGGCAAGTATAAATTATCTTGTATTGGGTGTCCAATGTGTTGACCCCGTATAGTATAGGGCATTTATCGTCTAGCTCGGGGTAATAAGTCAACACGTTCGGATTCGTTTTTCTGCAAAATGGGCAACGCAACTCATGGTGGCTACATTTAATCATATCCATTACGTTTTTCGTGTATTTCTGCATCTTTACTTCGTTATAAAGAGGCTCATAATTGAACGAATGATTGCATTCCAGTGTTACGGAATATTGGGTTAACGGGTCGTTCGTAATTAAGCACGTTTTCTTTTCTTCCTTTGTTTCCTCCTTTGGGTGTTCTTTTTGTGTGGGTTGTTTTACAATGGAGTCGTGTTCAGTCTTGCGATTCGTTGAAATGGATTGCTGTATCACCCGCAACTCATTAAAGAAATCAATATCATCTTCTATAAGATATTGAACTCTTTTGCCTGGGGGCAAGTTTGTTTGTGAAGTTGTAGTCATAATTAATTTTGTAAAATATCTTTATATTTATTATACCCTTAATAATAATGCCACCGCCAGAGGTTTGGGGACCACCTACGTGGAGATTTTTGCACTGTCTTGCCGAACAAATACAGGAAGACCAATTCAATACCATTGGACCGCAATTGTATGCGACTATCTTGGCAATATGTAAAAACTTGCCTTGCCCAGATTGCAGTGCACACGCAACAAACTTTTTTAATAAAATTAAAAAAGATTCTGTAAAAAGCAAAAACGGTTTGAGAACCGTATTGTTCACTCTACATAATCAAGTCAATGCCAGAAAGAAAAAGGCCGCCTACCCTATCGAAAGCTTAGCAAACTATGGCTCAATCAATTTAGCGTATGCCTTTAAAACTTTTGTTTCTGTCTTTCATACGGATAAAAACCTGAAACTAATGTCCGATAATATGCACCGGATTCGCTTGCTGAAACACATTTCCAAGTGGCTTACTGAAAATGCAGAGTATTTTAAACCAATAAATGCCGTGTAATCGTCGTGCTTATACGCAGTGCTTATAAGATGCGCTACCGAACTTATACTCCCGTATCCGCAAGCAGTTCTCCGTTTTTGTATACTCCGCAACGGAATGTTTGTTCGGACTTCATACTGCATACCTCTTTATTGCTGGAGACGACATTCACAAACGACCAATCATTTTGGTATGTATATATGATGGTGCTGAGGATGATACCGAACACCGCGCCAATTAGCCCATTTGCGAAAATCATTGTCACACCCCCTTTGTAGCATTCATTCGCATCTTTCGCGTAATAATCCGCGACCAAATATAGTATAAACAGCGCCAGCAAAAACCAGTTGATGTCATTAATCAAAAACATGGGCATACAAATATACATCATAGTAAATGTCAAAATGTATGTTCCTAAAAAGCTGTCGTCTCCATATTTATTCAGACCCATATTGCACTTAATGCCAGGCAAGTTGATTGCGCTCGCAATGTTTCCTCCTATATTGTTTGGGTTTAGCGCGGTATGTCTTAATAATACCATCACCATGACGAAAAACAAATACACAATGCCTTTAATAATCTCCGAGGTAAATATCGACGACATAAACACCGAGGTTATCACGATTAAGGGGGAGTATAAACTTAATCTTTCCAATATTCCATTTACATTCACACTTGCAACGGGTTCGCTCATAATATATTATTGGGTTATTATTTTTTAGGGTGGTCTTTTTATTTATTCGCCCATCTGTATACCCAATAATATATCTTTGCCATCTTTGTTATCTCTATTTATCATCTCATTCGTGCGCCATTACTATCGCAATCGCCTCTTTTATATTTCGCACGCTGTGAAACTGGATTCCTACCATTATCTCCGCGTCCGCATACTTTTCCGCAAAGTTCTCAAAATCCTTCTGGTTATCCTTTGGGTATAATATGGTCTTTACCCCTGCTCGGATGCTCCCGTAGATTTTCACGTCCAACCCTCCAATCGCGCTAATGTCCCCGTTCAAGGATATCTCCCCTGTCATCGCCACATCGTTCTTTATTTTTTTATCATTCAGCAAACTATACAAGGCGCACGTAATGGCGCCGCCTGCGGAGGGTCCGTCTTTCGGGGTCGCTCCTTCTGGGCAGTGAATATGAATGCTTTGGACATTGGTCGTCCCATATTTGCTCTTCAACTCTACTTGTCTGGGTAAATCTGTCAACGACCATGCCAACGTAAGCGCCACGTTCATACTTTCTTTCATCACCTGCCCCTGCATTCCCGTCAATGTCAAGTCCAAAAACTTTGACCCCGGCATAAAGCTGGTTTGGATTGGAATAATTCCGCCATTCCCCGCGCCCGTAGCATACATCCCATTAATGGTTCCCACCTGGGGCAATGCGTGTATCGTCTTGTATATTATTTCTTGGTGGTCCTTTAAATATACCTTTTTAATTTGCTCCTTGGTTATCGCCATTGGAAGAACCAACTGGTGCGCGCTGGCATTCGTTATGTTGGTAAGAATGTTTTTGTTAATCTCGCCCACAATGTCAAACAGCATTTCTTTTAATTTACGAACGCCTGGCTCGCACGTGTATTCTTCAATAATATACTTCATCACGTCATCCTCTATTTGGATTACCCCTTCCAGTCCCATTTTCTTATAAATGTCCGGCAAAATATGTTTTCTGCATATCACCAACTTTTCCTCTATGGACAAGCTGTAAAACTTGATACGGTGTATTCTATCCAGTAGCACCTTGTCAATCGCATCTACGTCGTTATAGGACAAAATAAACAGCGCCTTGGACAAATCCAGGTCTATCCCGCTGAAATATTTGTCTTGGAAGCAATCGTTTTGCGTGGTGTCCAATAAGTGCGTCAATATCCCCACAATCTCTCTCCCCTGTTCCGTCTTACTAATCTTATCCACCTCGTCAATAAAAATAATCGGGTTCATACACTTTTTGTCCATCAGGATTTGCACAATAGACCCCCAATTGGACCCTACGTAGGTGTAATTGTGCCCGTGTAGTGAGCTCCCGTTGCTGTCCCCACCCATTTGTATCATCGCAAACGGACGGCTGGTCCCGTTCTCATCCGTTAAGCAGGAAGAAAGTCCATACTTGGCTAAAGAGGTTTTTCCAACCCCTGGCGGGCCCTCAAACCCAAAGCAGTGTCCGTCTTGCTCTCCGTTTATCCATTGGCATATAATTCGCTCAATCTGCTGTTTCGCCTTCTCGTGACCGTGTATAGAGTCGTTTAATTTTTCCTTTACCACAGTCAAATAGTCTTGGATTTGCACAAATCGGTCTTCCATATGCACAATATCTTTTACCAATTTTAATGGTTGCGCTCCCTCCTGTGCGTTCAAAGGCTCGTTACCCATCACCGTCTCCATAATAAAGATACACAGTTGCAACTTGTGCGTCTCGGCAATGAGTTGAAGTATGTTTCTTATATCCGTTAGCAGGGTTGCCTTGTCCTTTTTCGTATATAACAATTGCATTATGGGTATGTCGTGCTGTAAAATAAACTCATTAATGGAAATCACTACTTCCAAGAGGTGGATTTTTGTTTTTTTACTAATTTTGGCCATCACTTTGTCCAGCTGGAAAAACCGTTCTTGGACCTCTGTTTTTATTCGGTGAGTATGGGCAATGAGCTCAATGCTGGTGTATTTGTCTTTTTGGGCAATATGCAGACCATTGTCGGGGCAACACGACACATAATTGGCGCGCATTGTGATGAACTGGTTGCACAGATTGCGCATAATATGCAAGACGGGTTCGGTCCGGTATATGTTAAACGGGATTTTTAGCAATCCGTCCAAGTATTGGCGCGCTTTGGACCCGGTGTCTTCCGACTTGGCCTTGATTTCTTTGAGCTTTTGCATCGCCTTTTCTTTCACGTGCTCGCTCGCTTTTAGAAGACATATTTGTTGCTCCAGTGGGATTTTGCCTACATCAAAATTGGTAAGCTCATTGGTATACTTAATCGTGTTGGACATTGCTTCGCGAAACTGGGTCTTGATGTTCCAGTTGAAGCTGTCAAACATATCGGTTTGCTCTTGCGAGTCAATGGAGCCGTTGGTCTCGTTGGATAACAAGTCGTATAATAAATAGGCTAAATACTGGTTTTCGTAATTGTCTGCATTGATTAGCAATTGAACAATCGTGTTTCTTTTAATAAACAAATCGCTGGACACAAACTCTTTTACCGCGGAAGAGATTGTTTTTTGTTTGATGGATTTTATATTGCTTTGCATTCCCGCATATTTCTCAAACAAATCCGTTTGATTATGAATCAGCAACTCTTTTAGCGAAAGCGACGACAAGAAGCGCTCAAATGATTGCTCCCCGCACTCCAGCTTGTGCAGATTCACATTGGCGTGCTCGCGCGCGGACTGCAAACGGGAGCGAATGAACGCATTGTTTACCAGTTCCAGCACAATATCGTCTACATATCCAGAAATAATCAATGTCTTGTTTAGCGCATTGTTCATAATGACCAGCTTCAACCCGTGAACCTTTACAAAAAACAACTCTACGCTAGTGGAAATATCATAACAGTCCAAATTGGCGGACTGCGCAAACAGTTGCAGGTCCTCTTTTGTAACAGAAGTGGACCTGGGCTTCTTTTCTTCCTTTAGCTGTGTGGTTTGGTGGTTGATGACCTTGTAACTCGTCGGATGAAAATATTTCTTTACCAAGTCCAGCTTGGATTTATCAATCTCATTGAGAACCACATTGGGGGATGCAGTGGACACGTAGTTGTTCCCAAAACAAATCCATAGCAGGTCTTCCAAGGTTTGGGTTCCATACGATTTAAATAAGGAAGAAAGTTCATTATTAATAATTTGCAGATTGTTTATTAGCGTGTCGCTGTTGGCTTCGGCGAGCACACTGCGCAACTCCTTTATTTTTTTGCTAATGCACATTAATTGGGAGACGCAAGCATTTACATCGGTGGATGCTAAAATACAAATCATTTTATTGTGCTGGACGTGGATGAGCGTTTTTTGCACGATATCTTCAAAAAAATATATTTTCTTTTCTACTAATGTTATCATATCAGTGGAAGAGTTGTTCTTATCCCCACTCATTCCATTATTTTGATTCTGCATATTCATTGGTTTCTATTATATACATACATATAAAATCGCATCTGGTTACACATTATTTATTGCATTGGGACTGCCTGCAACACACGTATTTTTCTTCCTATTTGGGGGTTATTTTCGTTTCAATACGTGTGTTGCACTTATTTAGAGTATTTTGCATATTTATAATCTGTTTATTTATTATGTCACTACTAGGTAAAAGAGAAATTGAAAAAGTTAACCCACCATTACCGCCAATTGACAGCAATGAGAATCAACAAACCGAACTCAATTTATCCCAATTCCCACCAATACACAATTCTGTTCTTGGTAAACAGCTACGAGATAATGGAGGTAAAGATGGAATAAACAAACGTCAAACGGTTCAACATTTAGAACAGTTAAATCCTATGGAAATTGATGCGTCCGAAGAGAGTGTAGAACTGCAGGAAATGAAAAAACTGCAGGAAATACTGCAGGAAATGAAAAAAAATAGCTTTTTTTTAATGGATATTAA
>Ga0214921_10003846_pt1 | contig 22691 bp, 19 predicted proteins | sample LL1505_MetaG_FD_177992 | JGI IMG/M metagenome (GOLD analysis project Ga0214921, IMG submission 177992) | Freshwater microbial communities from Lake Lanier, Atlanta, Georgia, United States - LL-1505 | ecosystem: Environmental > Aquatic > Freshwater > Lake | place: USA: Georgia | collected... | reverse complement strand
TATTGCAAGGCAGCGTAGGCGCCCACAAGAATAGCCAAGGTGGCTATGAAACTGGCAATGCTGAGCGTTGAAAATCCACTCAAGCCTTGGCCAATTGAACAGCCCATGGCAAGCACTGCCCCCAAACCCATCAGGCTTGCACCCACCAGATGTCTGCGCATGTCTGCCACATTGGTAAAGCCTTCAAGCCTCAGTGTGCCTTGCTGCCAAGCACTGACCCAAGCCCCTGCGCAAACACCCACAACACTGACAAGTCCAATGGTCCATCGCTTGGTGCCGTCACTGAAATAAGCCAAGGCATCAATGGCTTGAGCAACTGGGCTGGTGAAGCTGAGCGCTTCCATTTTTCGGCTGGAGGTGGCCAGAAAAAACTCTTCCAAGGTTTCAGGATGTTCCGTCCCATGACCCAGCACACCAGAAATTAACCAAACTGCACAAATGACAAGACCAACCCCAACACCTGTTGAGATGTGATGCAGGGTTAAGAAACTTGAGTCTTTCAAAACCCAAAAAAGCAAAATAACAGACACCAAACAAGCAGCCCACAAACTACCCGCTTGCATGCTCATGTCGAAATAATTGCTAAACCACTCTCCCAGGAACAAGCCTTGGGGCAGTTCAATTTTGACAACATCAATGTATTGAACTCTGGCAACAGCCAGCACACCCTTCATGGCCGAGAGCGCAACGAGGCCCATGACAAGCAAGACAAACAAGGATTTCAAATTGCCTGCGCCCAGCCTAACCAGAGACTTAGAACCGCAGCCCGAAGCCCACACCATGCCCCAGCCAAAAAGCAGGCCCCCGAGCAAAGTGGATAGCCAGAATAAATCTTTGGTGGCGTACATCGATTTCAGGGGATTGATCAGACCCGCATAGGTCATACAGCCAAAACCGAACACGGCAACAGCCAAAGCCAAGGCCCATTGGCGCAAACGGTCAAAATTCTCCATCACCACCATGTCACTGACTGCACCCATGGTGCAGAAGTGGGTGCGGTGCAACACAACCCCTAAAAAAAGTGACACCAATGCAGTCGCGGCCAAAACCATCCACTGCAACTGTGCCAGCTGAAGCTCATTCATAACGAATTACTTGAAACGAGTGAGGCGCTGTTTGGCAGTTTGGGCCGCTTCACTGGCTGGATGAAGCTTCACCAGATCTTCCATGGCTTTTTTGGCAGCCTTCAAGTCTTTGAGTTCTATCCAGCAATTGGAGATAGCCAGCATGGCCTCTGGCGCGCGCGCATGCTCGGGCGCCATGGTCAAAAGCTTGCGGAAATTGGCGATGGATTCTTTGTAGTCTTTGGTGGCGTATTGCGCATTGCCTAACCAGAAGAATGCAGAAGGCGCATAGCCACTGGCCGGATATTTGAGCATGAAAGCAGACAAGCTGTTTTGAGCAGCAGCAAAGTCGCCTGTGCGAAAGACTGCCAATGCCGCGTCAAATTGCCTTTTTTCTGCAGGATCTGCCTGAAACTCAAGACCGTCTAAAACAACTTTGATGGGCTCAAATTTGCTGAGGCGGGAGTCTACAGTTTGCAACACATCTTTTTGCTTGAGCTGGACGTCAGACAAATCTTTTAAAAATTGCTCGAAAGAGCCGCGCATCAAGGCCTGATCCCTTTTCAAACCATCAATTTGATTTTGAAGTTCAAGCAGGGATCGTCTTAAGATGGCATTGTCTTCAGATTGCGATTTAATGGATTGCTGAGTGGTCTCAAGCCTCTGCTGAGTAGCGTCCAGCTTTTGCTGAGTGGCCTCTAACCTTTGGCGCAAATCTAAGATGGCCCTGCGAGCCTCATCGTCGCCAAACAAGGCCGCGTTGCTTACAAAACTCAAGCTCGACAATGCAATGACCAAAGTCAATTTGAATGTGGCCTGACTGACAAGTGAGCTCATAGGGCAAACCGATTAGTATTTAATTTCAACGCGTCTGTTTTTGGCAAAAGAAGCTTCGTCGGCACCCTGAGCCGCAGGTTTTTCTTTGCCAAAGCTCACCGCTTCAAGCTGAGAGTCACTGACGCCCAACAGCGTTAAAGCACGGCGAACTGTCTCAGCGCGCTTTTGTCCTAAAGCCAAGTTGTACTCACGACCACCGCGCTCATCGGTATGGCCTTCAAGTTGAACTTTGAATTGCTTGTTGGCTTGAAGATGTGCTGCGTTGCGCTCCAAGACAGCGCGAGCTTCGGGCAATAAAGTAAAGCTGTCGTAATCAAAATAAACCACATTGACGCCAGCAGGCGCAACACCTTGCGATCCAGCCTTGCCACCCACCACCGTGGCCACACTGCTTTGGGCAGCGCTAGAAACCGGTGAAGAAGCCGCATTGGAGTCCGCAGAAGAATTAGAAGCAGCAGAGGCATTTTTGTCCTCAACAGGAACATCGTTTAACTTCACGCCAGAAGAACAGGCGGAAAGAATGGCCACTGTCGCCAAAATCCAAAGACTACGTTTGATCATAAAAAACTCCACATTCACTAAATTATCGGTAAGGGCCCCAAGCAGGCTCACGAATGTCACCACTTTGACCGGCCAATCTGGCTTTGATTTTGCCGTCCAATGTACTTGTCATGAGTGCCTCACGGCCTTGCAGCACCGTGGCATAAACGATCAACTTGCTATTGGGTGCAAAGCTTGGGCGCTCATCGGCTGAGGTTTCAGTGATGGCGCTGGCTTGGCCGGTGCTCAAATTCAGGACTTGAACTTTGAACTGCCCCCCAACGCGTGAGATGTACGTTAACCACCGCCCATCTGGGCTCAGTGCAGGTGAGATATTGTAACTTCCAGTGAATGTGACTCTTTCAGCTCCAGAACCATTGGCATTCATTCTGTAAATTTGGGGACTGCCACCCCGATCAGAGACAAAATAGATCTTAGAACCATCTTGCGAATAACTAGGCTCCGTGTCGATGCCTGGATTTTGGGTTAAGCGCTTTGCCTCACCTGAGGCAACATCAATTTGATACAGCTGCGAACCCCCATCACGGCTCAATGTGGCCAACAAAGAGTTGCTGTCGGGCGACCATGCGGGCGCACTGTTTGAACCTCTGAAATTGGCCATCACTTTTCGCTTGCCTGTTGCCAATTCATGCACGTAGATCACTGGTTTTCGAGACTCGAAGGAAACATAGGCCAGTTGTGTTCCTTTGGGTGACCAGGCAGGCGAAATGATGGGTTCCGCACTGGTGAGGGCCGATTGTGCATTCTCACCATCAGAGTCAGCAATCCATAGGTTGTACTTGTTGGATGTTTTGGTGATGTAGGCAATGCGAGTGGCAAAGACGCCCTTCTCACCCGTAAGCCTTTCATAAACCCAATCAGCCAAACGGTGCGCCGACAAACGCAAATCTGCCGCGGCCACTGTCTCGCGATAGTCACCACGCTCTTGACCTGACACCACGTCCCACAATCTGGCGCGAATTTCATAGCGGCCATCGGCCAAACGAGTTGAACTTCCGGCCACCAAAGCATCGGCACTTTTTTGACGCAACATGGCGTGATCTGGGCGAGACAGTTCGTCCATTGTTAAGCCCAAATTGGGCACCACTCTAAACTGCCCACTTCTTTCTAAATCAGCAGACAAAATGGCCGATGTTTTTTGTGGCGCAGCCTCTTCACCCTTGAAAGTTGCAATGGCAATGGGTACTTGCGTTAAACCAACGCCTGAAACTTCCACTTTGAACTGAGCCCAAGCCACGTTGGAAGTCAATGAAAAACAGAGCAAGAAGGCGCTCAAATACCACTTCAAAGGAAAGAAAAAGGTGAAAAATGAGATGTGCTTCATATGAAATATTGGTCTGTACACCGCTAATTTAGCATTTTGACACGCAGTAAAATCATTTCAATGACACAAAACGCCCACGACAGCAGCCCCCAGGACTTAAGTTACCTGAAACGGATGCGCCGTCTTTGGCCCTACTTTGGCCAACAACGAGGCGTTTGGGCGCTTGCCATTCTTGCGACCGTGGTGGCCGCGGCCACGGAGCCCCTCATTCCAGCCCTCTTTAAGCCTCTTTTGGATGAGGGTTTTGCTGAAAATAGCCTTCCACTGTGGGTCGTTCCGGCCGCAGTCATTGGTATTTTTTTGGTGCGAGGCATGGCTTTTTTTGTTTCTCAGTATGCCCTTGCGCGCATTGCCAATGACGGCATGCAAGCACTTCGGGAAGCCCTGTTCAAGAGATTGATCAAGGCGGAGATGTCGATCTTTAGCCAACAATCTGCAAGCGCCCTGTCCAACACATTGGTCTATGAAGTTCAAACAGGGGCAACTCAGCTCATTTCTGCGCTTTTGGGTTTATCTAGAGATGGCTTTACGCTCATTGCTCTGATCGCCTATTTGCTGTTCCTGAACTGGAAACTCACCATGCTGGTCTTTATCGTGGTTCCAGGCACTGCTTGGATCATGAAATTTCTATCGAAAAGACTCTATACATTGACCAAGGACAGTCAAAAAGCCACCGACGATTTGGCTTATGTTGTTGAGGAAAACGTCTTGGCACACCGTGTGGTTCGGCTGCATGGCGCCCAAGACAGCCAAATCTCGCGTTTTCAGGCTTTAAGCCGTCGCCTTAGAGGTTTGGCGCTCAAATCGACCATCGCTTCAGCTGCCATGTCGCCACTCACCCAGTTGATGGCGGCCATCGCCTTGTCTACTGTTTTGGTGGTTGCCTTGATTCAAAGCAAAACAGGCATGCAAGGCGCCACAGTGGGAGGTTTCGTCGCATTTATCGCGGCCATGCTGATGCTTGTATCGCCCATCAAACGTTTGGCCGACATTGCAACACCCATTACCAGAGGTTTGGCGGCCCTTGAAAGAGGTTTGCGTTTGCTGGAAGAGGTTCAAATTGAAACGGAGGGTTCTTCTAAGCATCAGCATCGTGCGAACAGTGAGCCTCAAAAACAGTCAACACTTGGCCAAACAATTGAATTTGAAAACATCGATGTTCGCTATGCATCAGATGCTTCGCCAGCTTTGAAAAATTTAAACCTCAGCATTCAGGCTGGAGAAACAGTGGCCTTTGTAGGCACCAGCGGCTCAGGCAAAACTACTTTGGTCAACTTGCTCCCTCGCTTTGTGCAAGCCAGTGCCGGGCAAGTGCGTTTGCATGGCACACCTGTTCAAGAGTGGCCACTCGATGCGCTGCGAAAACAATTTGCCATGGTGAGTCAGGATGTCATCATGTTGAATGACACGGTTGCAGCCAATGTGGCTTTGGGTCAACCCATCGACCGAGACAAAGTTGCAGACTGCTTGCTGGCTGCTAACCTGTCAGAGCATATTGCCAAACTGCCACTTGGCATTGACACCGTGCTGGGCCACAACGCAAGCGAACTCTCAGGTGGACAACGACAAAGATTGGCAATTGCCCGCGCGCTTTATAAAAATGCACCCATCTTGATTTTGGACGAAGCCACGTCTGCGCTAGACAATGAGTCTGAGCGCTGGGTTCAAGAAGCGCTTCAAAATTTGATGAAGGGTCGGACAACCTTGATCATTGCTCACAGACTGTCCACCATTGAACATGCTGACAGAGTGATTGTGATGTCGCAGGGAGAAATTGTGGAGCAAGGCCGCCACGAAGATCTGTTGAAAGCAGGCGGCACCTATTCTCGGCTACACGCCAAGGGACAAACGCATTGATCAAAGGTCAAGCCCATTGAATCAGAGTAACACGATGTCGTATTGCTCTTGCCCCATGGCAGCCTCACTTTGCAGAGATACAGGCTTTGCAATAAAGTCAGACAAGGCCGCCAAATGCTGACTCTCTTCATCCAGTAAAAGCTCAATCACGGCAGGCGCGGCCACCACTCTAAATTCCCGAGGATTGAACTGCCTGGCTTCGCGCAAAATTTCTCGCAAAATGTCATAGACCACCGTGCGGTTGGTTTTGACAATGCCTTTGCCCTCGCAACTAGGGCAAGGTTCACACAACATGTGAGACAAAGACTCTCTGGTGCGCTTTCGAGTCATCTCCAACAAGCCAAGTTGGGAGAATCCACCCGCCATGGTTTTCACTCGATCGCGACTGAGTTGTTTTTTAAACTCTTCTAAAACAGCGTTTTGGTGTTCTTCACGGCTCATGTCGATGAAGTCGACAATGATGATGCCACCAAGGTTGCGCAGCCTCAATTGCCTTGCAATGGCGTGGGCTGCCTCTAAATTGGTTTTGAAAATCGTATCGTCAAAGTTGCGCGCGCCAACATACCCACCTGTATTGACATCCACAGTGGTCAGCGCTTCTGTTTGATCAATGATGAGGTACCCCCCAGACTTGAGGTCAACGCGACGCCCTAAAGCCTTGGCCACCTCTTCATCGATGGCATAAAGATCGAAGATGGGCCTTTCACCTTTGTAAAGTTGTAAACGGGTGGCCGCATCTGGCATGAACTCTTTGGCGAAAGCTGACAAAAGTTCATATTGCTCTTTGGAATCGATGCGAATGGTTTGTGTACCCTCTCCCACCAAATCGCGCAAAACACGTTGCAAAAGCGTGAGGTCTTGATGCAGCAAAGACTGAACAGGCAAGCGCACTGATGCATCTTTGATTCGCGCCCAAGTTTTGCGAAGGTAAGAGATATCTTCACCCAATTCTGAATCAGAAGAATCTTCTGCATTGGTTCGAAGGATAAAACCGCCCCCCTGCTGACCCACCAAATTTTGCAAGCGCTCCCTGAGTGCGTCACGTTGGTCTGATGGAATTTTTTGTGAGACGCCAATGTGATCATCCTGCGGCAAGAAAACGAGATGACGCCCTGCAATGCTAATTTGCGTTGAAAGCCTAGCGCCTTTGGTTCCAATGGGGTCTTTCACCACTTGAACCATCAAGGATTGCCCCTCAAAAACTTGTTTTTCAATGGGCACCAAAGCTTGGCTGCTGCGGGCCAATTGGGGCGGCTCACCTTCTGGCTGTCGGTGCCACACATCGGCCACGTGCAAGAAGGCCGCACGTTCAAGTCCAATGTCAATGAATGCAGACTGCATACCGGGAAGTACACGTGCCACCTTGCCCAAATAAACATTGCCAACCAAGCCTCGCTCCAAAGAACGCTCGACATGCAATTCTTGAACTGCGCCCTGCTCCACAACTGCAACACGTGTTTCTTGGGGAGACCAATTGATTAGGATATCTTGTTGCATGGAAGGGAATACTCATTCAAAGGGAGATGTGGGTACAGCATTCAAAACTAGGAAGGCATAGAAGGCGTCCAGCCCATGGCTGATGACCACTGATCAATCGATTGTTCAGTGTCTTGGCCCTCTTTCAAGAGCCACTCACAAAAGCCTGCAATGATGGGGCTTTCGTGATTGCTCAGCGAAGCATTGGCGTAATAGCGGCGTTGCCTTGCACCCAGCAGTCCAAAAGGAGCACACATGCGGCCAGCAATGATGTCGTCTACCACCAAAAACAAAGGCACAAGTACCACGCCCAAGCCCTCTGCTGCTGCTTGGAGTGCAAAATACATTTGCTCAAACTGCAAGGAATGAAAGACACGCAGATCGGGTTGAGATGCCATTGACAACCATTCTGACCAGGCCATGGGCTCGGTGTCATAGCTGATCAGCGTGTGGTTTGCGAGCAGCTTGGGGTAATCCAATTGGCCGTTTTCCATCAAATCTGGATGGCAGACGGGCACAATGGTTTCCGTCATGAACGGCACAGACAGCATGCCAGGGATAGGTTGATTCGAGCCTCGGATGGCAACGTCGTAAATGCGATCTTCAAAATTAACGGGTGCCGTTGAAGTTGTTAATTTGACTTCAACACCCCCGCGCTTCCTTTGAAAAGCCGAAATTCTAGGAATTAACCACCTCATGGTGAAGGTAGGGGGCGCACTGATTCGCAGGGCTGTCGGCTCGGTGTGATCCAACAATTGCATGGACGTGATGGCAATTCGGTCCAATGCCGGCGTGACGGCAGCCAAGAAGGTCTTGCCTGCATCCGTCAAACTTAACTGCGATTGCGCTCGATTGAAGAGTGCCGTGCCCAACCAAGTTTCGAGACTTGCAACTTGTTTGCTGACCGCGCCGTGGGTGACAAAAAGCTCTTTGGCCGCTTTTGTAAAACTGATGTGACGCGCGGCTGCTTCAAATGCCCTGACAGCGTTCAATGGTGGAAGTTTTCTCATACCCCGATCTTAACGAAGCTGAAAAAATCTTGCTTTCGTGTGAGTTTTTGTAAGGAAAGACTGTTTTAAAAAGAATTTGGGGTTATTCCCAGTGATGCTCTGGCAATGGCCAAGATAACAGTTCTGCCAGTCGACAGACAACCCAAAACGCCTCTGGGGGCTGAACCAGTTCTGGCTGCGCCATCAGGCCTTGCCAGCATGTTTTCAAAGCATCGTCTTCGGTGATCCCAAGCTGGAATTGTTGGGTACTGACGGTGTCTTGCAGCATATTGGCCAAGTCTTCGCACAATTCGTATCTTTGCAAAAGCTCATCTCGCGGCAAACTGGGCTTAGAGTGGCCGGGCTTGACATAGAGCGACATGAACGAGTCGGCTACAAAGCTTTGGTTTTCTTCATACATGATGGTGGAGCTTTGCAACGGCCACCACTAGGCTGACATGTGATCAATGATGACCTGGCCAAATCCGGAGCAACTCACTTGAGAGGCGCCATCCATGAGCTTTGCAAAGTCGTGGGTCACTTTTTTGCTTTGAATCGCTCCCTCCACAGCCTGAATGATGAGGTCAGCCGCCTGCGTCCACCCCATGTACCTGAGCATCATTTCTGCAGACAAAATTTCAGAGCCAGGATTGACATAGTCTTTGCCTGCAAACTTTGAAAAAACATCAACGGTGGCCTCAAAGCAAGCCACGGTGTTGGACATGTTGGCGCCAGGGGCAATTCCGATGCCCCCCACTTGAGCGGACACAGCGTCTGAAATGTAGTCACCATTGAGATTCAATGTGGCCACCACCGAAAACTCTTGGGGCCGCATCAAGATTTGTTGCAAGAAAGCATCCATGGCCATGTCTTTGATGGTGATGTTCTTGCCCGTTTTGGGATTCTGAACAAGGCACCAAGGACCGCCATCGATGCTCTGGGCCGAGAACTCAGTTTCTGCCAATTGGTAAGCCCAATCGCGAAAGGCACCTTCTGTGTACCTCATGATGCTTCCCTTGTGCACAATGGTGACACTGGGCTTGTCGTGGTCAATGGCGTATTGAATGGCCTTGCGCATCAAGCGCTTGGTACCTTCACTGGAAACAGGCTTGATGCCAATGCCTGAAGACTCTGGAAATCGAATGCTTTTGACACCCAATTCGGTGGTTAAAAAGGCCATCAATTTCTGACCCGCTTCACTGTGGGCTGCGTATTCAATGCCTGCGTAGATGTCTTCAGAATTTTCGCGAAACAATGTGATGTTGGTTTTTTCAGGTTCCCGAACTGGCGATGGAACACCTTTGAAATAACGCAGTGGGCGGACGCACGCAAACAAATCGAGCTCTTGCCGGATTGCCACATTGAGGGAGCGAACTTGTCCCGAGGAAGGCGCACTGAGGGGGCCTTTGATGGAGACCACAAATTCTTTGAGAGCCGCCAAAGTTTCAGATGGCAAATACACATCGGGGCCATAAAGCTGCGTTGCTTTTTGACCTGCAAAAACCTCCATCCAATGAATTTCACGCTGACCTTGATAGGCTTGTTTGACCGCTGCATTGACCACATGAATCATGACGGGCGTCGTGTCTACGCCAGTGCCATCTCCTTCGATGAAAGGGATGATAGGGTTTAGGGGCACATTCAATGAATTGTCGACATTGACCGTAATTTTGGCGCCTTGCGTTGGAACTTGAATGTGTTGGTACATGGATGAAATCTCCGTTGATTCATTCTAGGACAAAATAAGTCACAATTAACAAGTCACATTTGACCTCAACTCTGGTTCTGTTCAGCCGCCCTATGACTCATCCTTCACGCCTTCAATCCGGACATTTGCCATCGAGATTCAAAAAGATTTTAGGCAGCCTCTTGCTTGCAGTGATGTCCTTTTTTGCAAGCGCACAAGCTATCGCTCAGGGTAGCCCTCAAACTAACTTACCCCGAGCCAACCTGAGTGCAGGCATGCATCTCATTCAAGTTCAGTTAGCGCAAAATTTTGAGCAACGCCAAATTGGCCTCATGTGGCGCAAAGAAATGCCTCAAAACGAGGGCATGCTTTTTATTTTTGAGCAGCCTGCAGAGCAGTGTTTTTGGATGCGCAATACCCTGCTGCCATTGACGGCAGCTTTTGTGGCAGACGACGGCACCATTGTCAATTTGGTTGACATGAAACCGATGAGCGATGATTCACATTGCTCAAAAAAACCGGTCCGCTTTGTTTTGGAAATGAACCAAGCTTGGTTTGCAAAAAGAAATATTCAAGCAGGTTTCAAGCTCACTGGACCGATGTTTACCAAGTGAACGATCAGACTGTTGTAGGTTTGAGTTTAGACCCCCCAAACTACATCCTCTGATTGATCTTGGCACTGCTTTAACATTTTTAGCATGGGCATACTTCTCTGCCGCAAGCTCACTTGTTTGGGATCTTGCATGCCTTCCATTTCTTCATGGGCTATTGCTTTTTCAATGGCAGCCATGGCATCGGCAATTTGCACCGCCAGCAAAATGCCTTTGGTTTGATCTGTTTTGCCCATGATGTGAAGAAGTCTTTTTGCGTCAGGCTCCAGCATGATGAGGTCACCTGTCACTTTGGATTTGAATTTGTAAATCACAGTATCTTTCAAGTGGGTGGGTTGACCAGAAGCTGCTATAGCCAAAGGCTATCGCTAGAAAACAGCATGCAGTTTCTCAAAGCTGAGATCTATCAGCAACAAATCAATATACAGCAACGTCCTCAAAAAGCATTGACATTGGTCAAGTCCAATGACAAGAAGCTTGATGGGGCTGAAATGAAATCCTGCCGATAGCTCAGAGGCTAGCCCGAATTAAGTGGATAGCTGAAAACTGTCGGGGCTAGACGCTTCCCAGTATTTGGCAAACAGGCCATCCAAGCTTTTCGATTCAAGCAAAGCACCGCCTGGCACACTTTGCATCAGATCGGATAAGTTTTGAATTTCATGCTCACTCACACGGCGCGTGATGTGATGCAACCTCAATTCTGAAGGTGATTGCAATCCAGTCGCTTGGAGCATTTCTTTGACCGACTCCAAAGTCTGATGGTGAAAATTAAAAACGCGATCTGCTTTGCTTGGAACAACTAAGGCAATTTGACGCTTTGGATCTTGTGTGGTCACCCCTGTTGGGCAATTGCCTGTGTGGCATGTTTGGGCTTGAATACAACCCAGCGCAAACATAAAGCCCCGTGCACTGTTGCACCAGTCTGCGCCCAGTGCCAAGGTGCGCATAACGTCAAAGCCGCTGATAATTTTGCCGCTGGCGCCCAGCCGAATTTGTTTGCGCAATTTCAAGCCCACCAGGGTGTTGTGAACCAAACGCAAACCTTCCAGCATGGGCATTCCCATGTGGTCAGTAAACTCTACTGGGGCAGCGCCAGTGCCTCCCTCAGAACCATCAACCACAATAAAATCGGGGTAGATTTCTGTTTTCTGCATGGCCTTGGCAATTCCAAACCATTCCCAAGGGTGCCCCACACACAACTTGAAGCCAACAGGCTTGCCGCCGCTGAGTTCTCTTAACTTTTGTATAAATTGCAAGAGTTCGGTGGGTGTGGAAAAACTGCTGTGTGCTGCAGGTGATACGCAATCGACCCCCACTGGCACGCCCCTCGCCTCTGCAATCTCAGGCGTCACCTTGGGCCCGGGTAAGACACCCCCATGACCGGGCTTGGCACCTTGGCTCAACTTGATCTCAATCATTTTGACTTGTGGCGACAACGCATTTTGAACAAAGCGCTCAGCACTGAAAGTGCCATCCTCATTTCGGCATCCGAAATAGCCTGAGCCAATTTCCCAAATCAAATCACCACCGTGTTCACGGTGATACCTCGAAATTGAACCCTCACCGGTGTCGTGTGCAAAACCACCTTTTTTGGCGCCTTTGTTCAATGCCATGATGGCGTTGGCACTCAAGGCGCCAAAACTCATTGCAGACACATTGAACAAACTGATTTGATACGGTTGTTTGCATTGCGCGCCGCCTACCGCCACTCTGAAGTCATGCGACTCAATCTCAGACGGGCTCATGGAGTGCGTTAGCCATTCATAGCCCACAGAGCGAACATCCAATTGAGTGCCGAAAGGTCGTTTGTCGGAATCGCCTTTGGCTCTGGCGTAAACCAAGGAGCGCTGTGAGCGCGAAAATGGTACAGCTTCGCTGTCGCCCTCAATGAAATACTGACGCAGTTCTGGGCGAATGAATTCCAGCAAAAAACGCAGGTGGCCGATGATGGGGTAATTGCGCAATATCGCATGCCTGGTTTGCTGTAGATCATGCACACCCACTATGACCAGCGCAGACAAGAGCAGTACCCAAATCAGGCTGGCCTGCCCCACGACCAATTGCAATGCCGATATCACCCAAAGCGCAACGACAACAAAGAATGCCATATAGCGCAAAGGTATCCGTTCATCAATCCAATTCAACATCGCTTTTATTCCTTGAGTGGTAGGCGCACATGGTGCCAAAAAATCAATCGTTTAAATGGCAGGCAGCTTGATGCTGATCGCCCACAAATTTCAAAACAGGTTCTTCCGTACGACATCTGTCCATGGCCTTCGGACAACGGGGGTGGAAGTGACAACCACTGGGCCGATTGACCGGATTGGGCACATCACCCGTGAGCACTATTCGTTTTTTCTTGGCAGTGGGATCTGGAATAGGGACTGCTGACAACAAAGCTTCTGTATAAGGGTGCTTGGGCTGGGTGTAGAGCTGACGCGATGGCGCAATTTCGACAATGCGGCCCAAGTACATCACCGCCACTCGATTGCTGATGTGCTCAACCACCGACAAATCGTGCGCTATGAACAAGTAGGTCAAACCCATCTTGGCTTGCAAGTCTTCCAACAAGTTGATCACTTGTGCCTGAATGGACACATCGAGCGCCGAAACGGGTTCGTCGCACACAATGAGTTTGGGTGACACAGCAAGCGCGCGAGCAATGCCAATTCGCTGTCGCTGTCCGCCCGAAAACTCATGTGGGAAACGCTTCATGTGATCGGCGTTCAGGCCAACGGTTTCCAACAATTCGACGATGCGTGCGCGATAACTTTCAGGGGAAGGCGTGAGCTTGTGAATCGTGAGGGCTTCGCCAATGATGGCCTCAACAGTCATGCGCGGATTCAAAGACGCATAAGGGTCTTGAAAAATAATTTGCATGTCTCGCCGCACTTCGCGCAAGGCATCAGAGCCCATTGAGGAGACGTTTTGACCATTGAAATGAACTTTTCCGGAGCTAGGTTCAATCAACCGCAGAATGCACCGCCCTGTGGTCGATTTGCCGCATCCAGATTCCCCCACCATGCCCAGTGTTTCACCTGCTGCAATGTCAAAGCTTACCCCATCGACTGCATGCAGCCGGTCCACTTCTCGACCAAAGATACCGCCTTTGATGGGAAAGTACTTGGTCAGTCCTTTGACTTCTAAAAGCGGCGCAGAACTGGCTGTGATTGGGGGCGTATCGGTCATTTGATTTAGAGAGAGAAGTGGCAAGCCACAGAATGGCCAGCCGAAATTTCACGCAGTTCAGGCATTTCTTGCGTACAACGATCGTTGGCGTATTGGCAACGGGGCGCAAACCGGCAACCCATGGGGGGATTGATCAATTTGGGAACTGAGCCAGGAATCGCTTCAAGTCGCTGCTTGTGATCACTGTCAAAGTCAATGCGAGGAATGGATCGAATAAGCCCTTTTGTGTAGGGGTGTGCCGGTGTTGCAAACAGTTTTTCAACACTGGCTTCTTCAACCACACGTCCGGCATACATCACCACCACGCGTTGAGCGGTTTCGGCAACCACCCCCATGGCGTGCGTGATGAGCATGATGGACATGCCCATTTGAGATTTCAAATCGTTCAACAAATCCAAAATTTGCGCTTGAATGGTCACATCCAAAGCGGTGGTGGGCTCATCTGCGATGAGCAATTTGGGCTTGCAGGCCAATGCCATGGCAATCATCACGCGCTGGCGCATGCCACCCGAAAATTGATGCGGGTAGTCATTCACCCGCTGGTCTGGTTTAGGAATATTCACCAAACGCAACATGTCAGTGGCTTTCGCCAAAGCTTGTTTGGGCGTGAGTCCCTCATGCAAACGCAGAGACTCTGCAATTTGCTCACCCACGCTCAACACGGGATTGAGCGAAGTCATCGGCTCTTGGAAAATCATGGCAATTTCTTTGGCTCTTAAATTACGCATGTTTTGCGCGTCTGCTTGAACCAAATCTTGCTCTTCAAACCAAATTTGACCCTTGGCAATGCGTCCGGGGGGCATTGCCAAAAGTTTCATGATGGTCATGGCCGTGACACTTTTCCCACAACCAGACTCACCCACAACGCCCAAGGTTTCGCTGCGGTCGATGTGAAAATTCACACCATCGACCGCATGCAAAACGCCTGCATCGGTATCGAAGTGCACTTGCAGGTCACGAACTCTCAACAAGGGGTTGGTCATTCAGTCACCTCTTTAAAGCACACGGCGTGGATCATAGGCATCGCGCAAACCGTCACCGATGTAGTTGATGGTGAGCACAGTGATGAAAATCAATGCACCAGGGAAAAGCGCCCAGTGAACTGCAACATCCATGTGGTCTTTGGCATCAAACAAAATGCGGCCCCATGTAGGAATATCGGGCGGAAAGCCAAGCCCCAAAAAGGACAACGTGGACTCTGCAATGATGGCCGCAGCCACATCGATGGTGGCCGCCACAATCACAGGCCCCATGGCATTGGGCAAAATATGCACGGTGACTTGGCGCCAAGGACTTGCACCAAGCGCGCGCGCAGCCTCCACAAATTCTTTTTCACGGAGCGTTAAAAACTGAGCTCGAACCAAACGTGCCACAGGCATCCAGCGCAAACCCCCAATCACTGCCACCACCAATACGAAAACGCCCGCCTCAGGTCCGATCATTTTTTTGAGCGTGTCGTTGAACAAGTAAAAAATCAACAGCAAGAGGGGCAGTTGAGGCAAAGACAAGAAAAGGTCGGTGACCCACATGAGAAATGCGTCAACGGGTCCCTTGGACATGCCTGCAATGGCTCCAACCACAACCCCCACACTGATGGCAATGAGCATGGCAGCCAAACCAACAGCCAGCGAAATGCGACCGCCGTACAGCATGCGAGCTAGCAAATCTTGGCCAAGATCGTCGGTGCCAAGCGGGTGCGCCCATGAGGGCCCCTGCATGCGTGCATTGAAGTCAATTTCATTGATGGGAACACGCCATACCCAGGGCCCCAACAAAACCGCCAGAACAATGAAACCAAGGACAACGCTGCAAACGACTGCCAATTTGTGACGCTTAAAGCGCCGCCAAGCCTCTCGCCCAGGCGAGTGATTGGAGGGTGTCACTTCAGGCTTCTTGCCTTCAGTGGTAGGAGATGCGAGGGTCGAGCCAGCCATACAAAATATCTGCCAAAAGATTGCACGCAATCACCAACGTGGAAAACACAAACGTGACGGCCATGACAACAGGCGTGTCGTTGGCCAGCATAGAACTGATAATGAGAGAGCCAATACCAGGCACACGGAAAATTTGCTCCGTGACAATGGCGCCACCAAAGATGGCGGGCATTTGCAGTGCCACCAAAGTGACCACCGGAATCAAGGCGTTGCGGAGCACGTGCTTTGTGATGACCACTTTTTCTGACAAGCCCTTTGAGCGCGCTGTGGTGACGTAATCCAAACGAATGACGTCCAAAACAGCAGACCGCACATAGCGGGTCCAAGCGCCCGCTTGGAACATGCCCAAGACCATCACTGGCATGATCATTTGCTTAAAGTGCTCCCAAAAGAAGCGCCATCCCGTTTCGGGAATGTCGGCTCGATAGACGAACGGCAACCAGTCTAGATGGATGCTGAAAAACAGAATGAGCAAAATACCCGTGAAAAACGTAGGCAGTGAAAAACCAATGAATGCCAAGGTGCTTGCAATTTGGTCAAAGATGGAATAAGGGCGAGTTGCCGCATACACGCCAACTGGAATGGCAATGCACAAAGCCAGCAACTGTGAAGAGCCAATGAGCAGCAAGGTGACTGGAATGCGCTGCATGATGAGCGTTTCGACATTGATCCGGCTGATGAACGAATATCCCCAATCGCCCTGGAGCATGGCTGTGAGCCAATTCCAATAACGAACCATGAGGGGGTCATCTAAGCCAAACTTCTGGCGCAAGGCCAAAGCCACTTCAGGTGGGATGTTGGGGTTGGATACCAATTCCGAAAATGGATCGCCCGGCGCCATGGCCAAAACCGTGAACAACACCAAGCTGATGCCCAGTAGACTGGGAACGGCGATCATCAATCGCCGCAAAATATAACGAAACATAGCGTCTCAATTAAGTGGTTTTGTACCAGTCTTTCAATAGCCACAAGTCGTTGTCCCAGCCTGACAGCGGAGCAACCAAGTTGTTGACGATACCGGCGGTTCTGGGGCGATACACCAAAGGAATGATGGCAATGTCGTTGATGGGCATGTCGTTCATTCTGATGAACATAGCTGCACGCTTGACAGGGTCCATTTCAGATTGAGCCGCCAAATACACTTTGTCATATTCAGGGTTGTTGTAACGGGTTGAATTGCGCCCCAACCACTTGTTGGCCTTGGTTGCAAATTGCGAGCTCTGGTATTGGTTCATGAACACTTCGGGATCAGGCTGTGGCATGGTCGTTGTGAACATTTGAATGTCGGCAAAAAACTTGGTGTAGGTGTCGGGATTGGCTGGGTCGGAAGAGAAAAACACCGACGCAGGCACCGACTTCAACTCCATGTCAATACCGGCCTTTTGAGCCGCTTGTTTGATAATTTGCTGCGTTTTTTGGCGAGGGCCATTGATGGAGGTTTGGAACACCAACTTCAGTTTTCTGCCACCTTTTTCTCGAATGCCGTCTGAGCCTCTTCTCCAACCTGCTGCTTCCAAAATTTGGGCTGCCTTGTCAGGATTGAATTCAAATTTTGTGTTGGGCGACACAAAGCGTTTGGGGTTGTTCAGGAAGTTGGACGTGGCAATGCCAGTGCGACCATAAATGAACTTTTGAACACCGGCTCGATCGACCACCAAGCTGATGGCTTCTCGCACGGCCTTGTCGGACAAAATGGGATGCTTAGAGCTGGCGTGTGCTCGCTCGCCTTCAATTTCTGTCCATGGGTCGGCCATGTTCAATTGAATAAATTCAATGTTGCCGCCAGGGGTGATGCTGGTTCGGCCTTTGCCGCCTTGCTCCAAACGCAACAACAACTCATCTTCAACCTGCAAATTCCAGGCATAGTCATATTCACCCGTTTGCAAGACAGCACGGGCAGCCGATACGGCATCGCCGCCGCCCTTCATTTCAATGCTGTCAAAGTAAGGGCGGTTGGGTTCGTGGTAATCGTTGTTGATCACACCGCGCAACATGTCACCTGGTTTGAAGTCGGTGAACTTGTAAGGGCCTGTGCCCACTGGTCTGAGGTTGGCGGGTGCATCGCGCGATGTTGCGCCCTTGAAAGACTCAAATATATGCTTGGGTATGATCATTCCCGCTGCGCTGACCAAAGGATCTGCCCAAAATGGCGAGGCTTTTTGATACTCCACTCGCACCGTATGGCTGTCCACTTTGCTGACCTTGACATCACTGTAAGAGCCCTTGGTGTAAGCAGAGGTTGCTGGATCGGCTGCATAGGCTGCGGTAAACACCACATCGTCTGCCGTGAAGGGTTTGCCGTCGTGCCAAAGAACGTTTTTCTTGAGCTTCCAGGTAATGATCTTGCCATCACGGGAAACACCGCCGTTGGAGGAGGTGGGAACTTCTGCCGCCAAAATGGGCACCATGTTGCCGTCGTTGTCCCAGGCAGCCAACGGTTCGTAAAAAATACGCGATCCTTCTTGATCTTTGGTACCGCTGGCAAAGTGGGGTTGCAAAAGCGTGGCGCCTTGCCACCACAATAATTTCAAAGCACCGCCACCGCCCCGTTTGGTGGGCTTGTAGCTGGAACTGGTTTGGGCTTGGGCAAGTCCTGATGTGAGAAGCATTTGAGCCGCCATTGGAACGCTCAAACCAACGCCCACCATCCGACGAATAAACTGTTGGCGAGTCATGTCATTGCCGCGAACTTTGTCAAGCAGGCTGCTGATCTCAATGTCGTTCATGAACTTCTCCCAAAAATATGAGTTGTAGATACAAAGCGCACACTAACTCGAATCTGTCAATTTCGCATTAGGGTTTTGATTTAGACGGAATCGGCATAAACTAAATTCTTTCGCTTCAAGGTTCAAAAATGGCCATCAAAAAGAAAGTTATCACTTTGCCAAGCATGACGCCTGGTACCCACCGCACAGTTTCGGTGCTTAGCTTTGGCAAGTCGGGTGCTCGCCCTAAGGTGTATATGCAGGCGGCCATTCATGCCAATGAAATGCCTGGCACCATGGCTTTGCACCATTTGATGCCCATGTTGGCTGAGGCAGACAAAAAAGGCTTGATCAAGGGTGAGATCGTTTTGGTGCCAACCGTCAATCCCATTGGCCAGTCTCAGCTGGTAGGCAACTCCCATGCCGGCCGATACAACCACCTCAGTCTCGAAAACTTCAATCGCAATTGGATTGATTTGTCTGAACCCGTTGCAGAAAAAGTATGGAAGAAAATTGGCAACCGTGCTGAAGCCAATGTCAAGATGATTCGCAAGGCCGCATTGGAAGCCCTGAACGAGATGAAGCCCGCCAATGAGCTGCAGACCTTGCGCGTTGAAATACAAAAACTCAGTACAGATGCCGATTACGTTCTCGATTTGCATTGCGATATTTATGCAGCACTGCATTTGTTCACAGCGAAGAACGATTGGCTGAAGGGTTCCACAGGCCCCCTAGGCAACCAAGGTGCTTTGGCAGCTTTGGCCGCAGACCTGGGCGTTGAGGCCACGATGTACAACGACCCCTACCCCAGCACCCTCACCTTTTCAGGCGTCAACAGCTCACTGTGGGCCCGCTTGCAAGACAAATTTCCGCACGCCCAAATTCCCCAAGCTTGCATGTCGGTCACTTTGGAAATGCGCAGTCAGCACGATGTGAGTGATGCGCTTGGCCAATCCGACGCTAAAAATCTCTACCGCTGGCTGGTCAGACAAGGGGTATTGGACGGCAAAGCTTCGCCCCTCCCAAAAATGAAAACCCCTGCCTCACCCATCAGCGGCATGGACGTGGGTTACAGCACTGGTACCGGTTTCTTGGTGTTCCATGTCAAACCCGGTGCCAAGGTTAAAAAAGGACAAGCCATTTGCGATGTCATTGATCCTGCCAACCCCAATGGCCCCAAGGCCCGAACCACCTACAAAAGCCAAACCGATGGCGTCTTGTTCTCACGCAGGCTCGACGGCTATCTGTCTTGGCCTGGTCAGGTGATGTACCGCATTGCAGGCCCCAAACCGCTGGCACACCGAATTGGCATGTCGGGCTTAGACGACTGAAGCGGTCTTGCCTCAGCACTGAACAAGCAAGGCTTAGATTTTCCCCAAGTAATCGGCCTTGCCCAGTTCTACGCCACTGGCCCTGAGCATGCTGTAAGTGGTGGTGGTGTGGAAATGCAAATTGGGCAAGCCATGGCCCAATAAAAACTGCATGCCTTTGTAGTGGGTTTCTTTGTCGCCGCGCTTGACCACAATGTCTTTGTCTTCTGTGCCATCTATTTGCTCAGGCTTGAAGGTTTCTAAGAAAGCAATGGTTTTGGCAATCCGAGCCTGCAGGTCTTTCAAGTCTTTTTCAGTGTCTTCGTGGTTTGGAATCTCAACGCCCGCCAGCCTGGCCACAAGTCCTTTGCTAACGTCGCAAGCAATTTGAACCTGACGGCTTAAGGGAAACATATCGGGGTAAAGACGCATCGAAGCAAAGACGGTTGGGTCAATTTTTTTAGCTTCAGCATGAGCTTGGGCCTTGCCCAAAATGTGGGATAAATTGGTCAAACCATTGATCAAGCGTGGCACGCTGGCTTGGAACATAGAAATGGTCATAGGGTCTCCGGTAGGTCAGTTTTAAAAAGGTTTTTGGTTTCAAGCTTCTTCTAGAAAGCGCTCTACGAGTCGTGTCCAGTAAGCAGCACCGTAGGACAAGTTTTGATCATTGAAATCGTATTTGGGGTTGTGCAACAAGGCACTGTCGCGCCCATTGCCTAGTCTTAAGAAGCAACCTGGCTTGTGCATCAAGTAATAGGCAAAATCTTCGCTGCCCGTGACAGGACCAAAGGGGAAAACGACCTTCTCCTCTCCCACCAATTCGATGGCCACTTGACGCGCAAATTCAGTTTCAGGCACTGAGTTGATCACGACGGGATAACCGCGTTCATAAATGATTTCAACCTCACCGCCATAGGACTCAACCTGCGAACGAACCAAGCTTGTAATTCTCTGCTCTAACAATTCACGCACCTCAGGGCTGAAAGAACGAATGCTCAGAGACAGACTGGCAGAGTCGGGAATCACATTGGACACGCTGCCAGCATGAGCGGTGCCAATGGTGACCACGGCGGTTTCCAGGGGATTGATGTTGCGAGACACCACAGATTGCAAGGCCATGATCAAGCTGCCCATGATGACAACAGGGTCAACCGTTTGGTGCGGCCGGGCGGCATGCCCACCCTTCCCTTTGATTTTGATTTTGCAGGTATCGGAGGCAGACATGAACGGGCCTGTGCCAAACATGAAAGTACCAACGTCCACACCCGGATGGTTGTGAAGGCCAAAAATAGCATCACAAGGAAAACGTTCAAACAAGCCATCGGCAATCATTTGTTGTGCGCCACTGTTTTTGCCGGCCTCCTCTGCCGGTTGAAAAACCAAGTGCACTGTGCCTTTGAATTGACGGGTTTTGGCCAATTGCTGAGCAGCGCCCAACAACATAGTCGTGTGGCCATCATGTCCGCAGGCATGCATGGTGCCGCTGTGTTCACTGGCGTAAGGCTTTTGGGTCTCTTCCTGTATGGGGAGCGCATCCATGTCGGCGCGCAACGCAATGCCTTTGCCCTCACCATTTTTCAAAGTGGCCACCAAGCCATGACCGCCCACATTGCGTGTAACCTCATAACCCCATGCCTGGAGTTTGTCGGCCACCCACTGAGCCGTTGATTTTTCTTGAAATGAAAGTTCAGGATATCTGTGCAAATGACGTCTGGCTTCGCTCAAGGACTCTTGCGCATCAAGCAGATCTGTCAATTTGCAAAAACAATCGTAACGAGCATTCATGGTGTGTCCTTTGAAATCCTGGTTCGGGCCTATGGCAACAGTTTAATGGTCGTGTGGGGTATGACCCGCGCCCAAATCCCAATAAAGACCTGTCATCACCTGCAGTGCTTCTTTCAAAAGCTCAGGAGGCAGGTGTTCATTGGGGGCATGTTGAGAGCAACCAGGATACGAATGAGGTACCCAGATGGTCTTCAAGCCCAGCACCTCTGTGAAGATATCGTTGGGCAATGAGCCCCCCAAGTTGGGCAAAATAGCGGGCGTTTTGTGGGTGGTCTGTTGCAATGAATTGGCAGCCCACGTTACCCAAGCATCGTCTGGGTCAATGCGCGTTGCTTTGAAAATTTCATCGCGCGCTGCCGTAATTTGCACATAAGAAAATCCATGCTGGTCTAAATGCCGGCGCAGGGCGCCCAAGATGTCTGTGCTGTCAACACCCACCACAAACCGCAACTGGCACGTGGCTTTGGCTCTGGGCGGAATGGCGTTGACCGGATTGTCAGGATTGCCTGTTTTGAAGGCCAACACTTCGAACGAACACCAGCCAAAAACACGCTCGGCGGGACTGAGGCCCGGTTGCCCCCAATCGGACTCAATTTGAGGGCCATTGGCACCACCATCAACTTCGCAGTCAGCCAATACGCGACGCACGGCATCGGGCAATGACTTTGGCTTCCATTCGGGCACCAAAATTTCGCCATGGTCTGTGACCAAGCAGGCGATGGCGTGGGCCAGTTGAATGCCTGGATTGGAGATCAGCCCGCCCCAATTGCCAGAGTGGTGAGCGCCTGTCCTGGCTTCGATGCTGAGGTCAAAATTGAGACAACCGCGCGATCCTAAAAAGATGGTGGGACGGTCTGCACGCAGCCGAGGCCCGTCTGAGGCCACCAACAAGTCAGCTTTCAGCAACTCAGCATGCTCAGCGCAAACATCTCTCAATCCAGGAGACCCTGTTTCTTCGCCCATTTCAATGATGAACTTGGCATTGAAACCCAAACAACCTCGCTCAGCCAACACACAAGCCATCGCCTTTAAATTGACAGAATGCTGGCCTTTGTTGTCTGCGATGCCTCGGCCATACCAGCGCCCTTCCAACTCAGTCAATGTCCAAGGCGAAACGCCTTCTCGCCATTCAGACTCTAGTCCTCGAATGACATCACCATGGCCATAACCCAAAACAGTTGGCAAACCAGGGGCCTCTAATCGCTCGGCATACAAAAACGGCGCTTTTGCTTTGGGGTGTTCAATGAGGCGACACTCAAAACCCATGGTTTGCATTGCAGGCTGCAGTTCTTCGCTCAAATAGGCCAAAAGTTCAGCAGATCTGGCTGGATTTTGGCTTTCTGTGGGTCTGGAAATTCT
>Ga0214921_10003844_pt1 | contig 22700 bp, 21 predicted proteins | sample LL1505_MetaG_FD_177992 | JGI IMG/M metagenome (GOLD analysis project Ga0214921, IMG submission 177992) | Freshwater microbial communities from Lake Lanier, Atlanta, Georgia, United States - LL-1505 | ecosystem: Environmental > Aquatic > Freshwater > Lake | place: USA: Georgia | collected... | reverse complement strand
CATGGTGCCTACTGCGGAAACTGGAACAAGTATTCTCAGGGTATGCGTCTCCGTGCACTCAAGACAATCTGTATGAAGCTCTACATCAAGTCGGGCTCTGTTGTTCGGGGCGGTGGCACTTCCTCACCCAGCATCTATGCCTTGTACAATCTGCCCAGCACGAATACAGCAGGTTCTCCCCGACTGGGTGCTCCGACCGAAGCGTGGGACAAACCGAATCGGACGGCCTACTTTGAACTCACCACCTGGACAGGAGATGCCGTGTATCCCTATGGAACTGCGCAGAAGGGCGGTGGCGATATCATCCAGCAGACGTTCCTCAACAATATCGTGGGCCGACCGGTTCCAGTTACACCCTCGGATACCTGGTACCACTACGCATTCGTGTGGGCGGATGATTTCACATCGTATGCTATCTACATAGATGGAAAGCTGGTGGCGAATCTCCCTGCGGCTACATATGACCCGGCCCTCATTCTGGAGCAGATTCGTATCGGTTGTGATGCAACAGGAGATGGGGCCGTCTGGCAGGGTGGTGTTGCTTGGTTCCGCGGATTTGATTACCGGCTGAGCGGCGACCTCATTCAGCGGGACATGAATGATGATTGGGCCTCGTTGGTCTAGGTCTGAATATACATTTTGGAATAAAGAACCCTTTCAGATGAGCGGGTCGATTGAACTAGTAGGGCCAACAGGACCCGCTGGTTCCATTGCAACAGCAGGACCCGCTGATACTGAAATAATTAAGCAGCAATTAATCACAAAAGATATTGTTGCATATGACCCGCTAATGACAACAATTCGTGATGGTTTATGGAAATTGCGTAATCAACACTCAACTTCTATTGATATTATTGCCGTATATCTGAAAGGACAAAAAATTTTATATATTGAGGCCAAAGTATATTGCGAGTACCTGCTGTATGTGTATATGTTGCCTACTCTGGCAATTACATCTATATGTACAGTTCTCAGTTTAGCACTGAATACAATGCCCTACGGTTCATTGATTGTTGCATCACTCACAGCCATCAATAGTTTTTTACTCGCCATCATATCGTTCCTGAAAATGGACGCAAAGGCAGAATCATATCGCATCAGTGCATATAGGTTTGACAAATTACAAACAAAATGTGAATTTTTCTCAGGGCAACTTCTGTTTTCTGGCAAAACGAAAAAAGCAGAAATAACTTCAACGGTGGACCTTTTGGAACAAGATGATATTATGGATACGTTTATGAAAAACTTGGAAAAGGATATAACAGAAATAAAAGAAGTAAACCAGTTCGTTTTACCACAGTATGTCCGCCATATGTTTCCGAAACTCTATACTACAAACATCTTTGCAGAAATTAAATTAAGGTTTAATACCGGGCGTATTTATATTTATGACTTAAATTCAGTATACAATGATATTGCAGAGCTCATGAGCCGCCCTCAAGATGAGGAAACAAAGAAAACATTAGAGACATTGAAAAAGAAAAAGGAAGACCTAATGCTCCGCATTATCCGTGCAAGAGATAGTTATTTAACGATTGACCGTGATTATACAAATGAAATTAATATAAGCATTTATCGTACATCCTGTCTGGACCGTATGCTTTGTAGGAGAAGGAAACAGCCAAACGATGTTGATTTGCAACCGCAGTATGAAAAAGATATGAATACATACTTGGCAGAGAAAAAAGGCATTACACTTGTGTAGTGGACTCTACACATAGTCTGACAACCCCATCCTATGGGGTTATCAAACTATCTAGATTATTCCGTCGTCTCCCGCTTACGCCTTCCGCACCATCGCCGACAGCTGAATATCCCGCTTCCAGTCTGGGTGCCACAGGAAATTCGGCCGCGACCCCTTTCCATAACGGAAGCATTGCCCCGTAATGCCGTTCTCAAAGCGGTGGAGCTCACAGTCAATCGCTGCCTCCTGGAGCACTTCAGACAGACCATCGGCCAGCTTCTGTTTCTTCGTCGCGATATCGAAGATGTTTTGGTCAGTGGTCATGCCCTTATCGGCCATAATAACATGCCGCGCGCCCTCCGCCTTCTGTTGCTCGGTGAAGACCGACAGATATGTGTACACCTCCACCTCGCGCTCCTCCCACGGCAGATTCATGTGAGAGCAGGTACGAATAGCGCGACCGATAACCTGCTGCAGACGCACATTGTTCCAATACGGCTCCATGATATGGACTTGGCGGGTGTTAAACAGAGAGATTCCCTCCGCACCAGACTGGGTAATCATGAATACACGAGCAATACGGCCATCGCGATTGTCGGGCGCACCGGCCAGCAGGGCAGCACACTGGGCCGACAGCTTCGGTGGCAAGCCAGCCACATCCGCATTGTACAGCTGGAGCAACAGACGCCGCTTGTCGAGTGCCTGGTCGCCGGTGTAGAGGATATAGCGCGGCCGTTCGGCCTCCATAAGCGAATCAGGAATGGTCCATTCGCCATCTGCACCCTGAATGATATCCAGCGGCAGATACTTTTCGGGGGCGGCGCGCAGAGCAGCAGCGAAAATACCGAGCCCCTCCAGTGTCTTAAACTGACTGTAAACCAGTGCCGGGCCAGGGCTAGCACGAATACGCTCCAGAATAGCGGCGTACTTCGGTGAGAAAGTGGCCAGCTGCGTGTTCAGATAGGTTTCGGCATTTGTCTCCAGGCCGGCCAGCACACCGCTGATTTTGCTGGCCAGGCCCGCATCCATGGCAGGCTCTTCAGTTGGAATGGGCTCGTCGGCCAGAATCGCAGGAGCAGGTGTTTCTTCTGCGGCCCCTCCAGCAACAATTGAGATTGCAGGTGCCTGCTCTACGTCGGTGTCTTCCGCCAAGTCCGCGGCAATCAGCTGCTCCTTGCGGTCCAGCCCCAGTGCCTTCGTCTGCTCCTCCTTTGTGAATTTAGGGCGGGGGACTTCTTCGGGAAAAACCCAATTACAGGCCGCACGGGTCATCGACTTGAACCCTGTCGACAATGTCTTCGTGGCCTGTGAATACAAGTCCTGCTCTGCGTTGGTCATGCCCTTGCGCTTCTTGGCAGCTCCTGCTGCAGCCGCCTCCTCTTCTGGTTTGGTACCCTCCATTTCCAGCTCAGCCGAACGTGCTGCCGCATACTGTTTGAACATGAAGTCCGACATCGGAACAAGCACCACCTCGTTCTTGCTTGTGCGCGGCATGAGCTCTTCGGACCCGCCCTTGAAATAGGAGGCTAAACCCGAGCAGCGGGCAATCAACACGTTGCGATTCATGATTTTCAGAGTCGCCCGGTCCACGAAGTTTGGCACGAACACGTCTCCATCATCTGGCAACATAGGGAATGTTAGAGTTCGGAACAGCTTTGTCTCGGGGACTTTCCCAATTCCTGCAGTACGCGCAGCACGTACTGCCTCTGTGGCTTCGGCACCGACCCCCGCCTTCGTCCAGAAGCCGCGCTCTTCCATACCCTTGACCAGCGACACACCCCAGAGGTCCATGTTGCGTTCTCTGGACTTCGCTACCGGTGGTATGACCGACTGCTGCATACGCACAAACCCGCGCATAGGGTAATCCGCCGCCGCCACTTTCATAAAACCGTGGGGGACAGCCGTAACACGAAGAACTAAGGAGCGGTCATCCGTTTCCTCAATTGAATAGAAGTCAATTTCGGGATTGTACTTCGCCCAGAGTTCCACAGCACTGGTTATGTTCATGGGCATCGTTGTTGCTGGAATGGGTGCAACCGGTCTCCCCAGACGCCGGCTCTCTTCCTCGGCTACTTTCACCGACCGTTCCTTGGCCGCCTTGTTTTCCGCCTCAACGGCAGCCGATTCATCCGCCGTCAGCGACTTGCGCAGCCCCGACAGCGGAATCTGTACCACGCGCTGCTCACCACCGATGATGTTAACCAAGATAGCTAGCTCCTGTGCATAGTTAATCATCGGCGTGGCAGAAAGACATATAACCTTCGCATTCACGGCATTCTGGAGGAGCCGATACAGCGTGTAGCCGCGGGGATACAGAAATCCAGGCCGCTCCCGCCGTAGAGGCATCGACCATGTTGCCTCACGGGGCTCTATACCCGATTCAACAATTTGGGCCGGAGAGCGTCCGCTAATCCGTGTACCGTTGATGGTGCGCACCAGATTGTGGACTTCATCGATGATGATGACTGCATCGTCAAACTCAGAGGTCCCATCCCGCATACCCGCCTCCGCCAGCTGGGCGAGCTTCGCGGGCGACACCCCATTGTAGTGGATGAAACGGAAGCGCGCCGCCAGATGAACCCGCTGTTGCTCCCGAATCGATTCCTGGTGCTCTGGTTTCAGAGTCTCCCAGTTGCTCGGCTTGTCGGGATTCGGTACCCAGCCACCTCCCTGTTTCTCAATAAGGGAGGCCGGCAGACCCAGCGTCTCTGTTAGAAAGAAGTAGGCAACAGTCATCTTCACCTTGCCAGTGGCATACTTCTCCACGGGAGCCGGTAGGAAAGCCCACTGGTTCGCACGCCGTAAGGGGAAATATCCGCACTTCGCCAACTCACGCCGATAGTTGTTAGACAGCGTAGCCGGTGTCATAACGTAGATTTTCTTCTGACCGCCCCAGTGAAGTGCCTCCGCCGCTGCAATAGAGGTACAGGTCTTGCCGGTACCCAGGCCATGATAAATCAGAGAGCCACGGTACGGGGTACCAAAACTGAGATAGTCGCGCAGAAGTTTCTGGTAGTAGAAGTTCTCCACCTTGTTGGGGTCGAATTTCTTACAGGCCTCCTTATCGAGCTCCTTCTCTTCGATAAGCGGTTTACCATCTGCGCCAATTCGGAGACTGGAGAACGCCTTCGAATACTGACGATAGGTCTGAACCATGAAATAGGGGAATTCAGGAGATGTTATGGGTGTATAGACAGGGCCAAGTGCAAGGAGGGCCTTGCCATCCCTAAATTCCTCTGTAGCCGCGGGGACTACTTCAACTGGTTTCTCACTCTTGAGTTTTGCCTGAAGAGGCGCGATAGTAAGACCCATATCTTTCGCTTCAATAACGGGCAGGTCTGTGGGGCTCGGCGGAATAACCGCCCGAACATCAATCGCCTTCATGGCCGCCTTGATGATGTCAGGTACCACAGGCTTGGAGGTGTCAACCTTCGCAGCAGCTAAAACAGTTGCCTTGTCTACCTCTGGTTCGGCTTCTGCCTCCACGTCTACCTCCTCTTCGGGCCCAAGAGCAGTTCCAGCCCCACCAATCGGAGCAGCCTCATTTGCAAAGCGCACTTTCTTTGGTGCCACTACAACAGCAGGGGGAGACACTATATCCTCCAGTGTCAGCCCCTTTGGCTTCACCGCTGTAAGAGCCTTCTTTGGTGCAACCACAGGTGCAGCTGCAACCGTTGTAAACCGTGCCCCTACAACCGGTGCCACTGCCCCAGTCTTCGATGAATTCTTGAATACGACTCCCTTGACGACCCCCTTTGCCGGCCGAAAACCGATGCCACCCACCCCGTCCTCTTCTTCTGGACTCTCAACCCTTGTTGACATAACCCTCTAATCGGGCTGTCGAATCTTATGCGCTCAGCTGTCCGAGCTGTACCAACGCCAACCGGGACGCCTCCTGCTCTGCATCCTTCTTGTTGCGGGCCGTTGCTGTCGTCATAACAGAGCCATCCGGGTGGAGGACACCCATCGTGAAAGTCCGATTGTGGAGCGGCCCCTCTGTTGCCACCTCCTTGTAGCGGGGCGGCTGATGATACGTAGCCTGGAAATACCGGAGGAGCTGGTCTTTATAGTTGGTGTTATGCGCAATCAACTCCCCGAAATCTACATGCGTCTCGAGCACATCCACGACCCACTGTTGGACTGCCCAGAAGGCCGACTTGGGGTCCTCTGCTGACCGGTCGCGAAACATTGCCGCAATCCATGCTTCCAACATGGAGCCCAGCATCCGACGATTGGACCGACCTCCGCACACCTCTTCCATGTGCCGACTCATGATGAGCCATGGCGCCATACGCAGCTTCAGCGCCAACTCTCCCAGATGTTCATTATTCACCAGGTCAGAGCGCAGCGACGTCCAGAACCCTTCACCCTCACCGGGATACCGCCGCTCCAGATAGTCGCCCACGATTGCATCAAGGATACCATCTCCCACAAACTCGAGATGCTCATTGTCTGCCGTCTTGAGCGGCATACAATCATCCGGGCGTGGTGCGATGAGCTGACCCTCATGTGCCTCCCGGGCAACAAACGATTTATGCACACACGCCTGGCGGAAGAGGTCCACGCGTCTGGGCTGGAATCGGGTAATCCGGACAATCTCCCCCACAGGAATATCTCGATTATTCGGGTTCCATGGGTTGTAAATCTTCGGCTCCGCGGCGACTCCACTGAGAATCGGACTGGCTGAGGGAGAAGATGTCGTCGTCGCAGCAGCAGCAGACATGGTACCGGCTATAGTATACAGAGGGCGTGGAATGTTTAGATTGACTCATTGTCTTTGTTGTCTTCGTTCATAGACAGGCAACACCTTTCTGACACCCGTCCAAGGATGCGCTTTCACGTACTAGCACTCCCACACACGATTACCCGTTCCGACTACTCTGCATGTGCTTTCACGATGAAGGTACTCAAGTTCTGCAAGATGATGACTCAGCGTGGACACCATGTTATTCACTACGGACATGCGGACTCTGATGTGGTTTGTTCGGAGCATGTCCCCATAACTGACAATGAGGTGCTCCGTATTGCCTATGGAGACCACGATTGGAGGAAGGGGTTCTTTAAACATAATACGGCGGACCATGCTCATCGCACCTTCAATCAGCGCGCCATTCCTGCTGTAGGCGCCCGCAAACAAAAGGGCGATTTCCTCCTGCTGTTCTGGGGCTATGCACACCAGCCCATTAAGGACGCTCATCCGGACCTGATTGCCCTGGAGCCAGGTATCGGGTGTCATAACAAACCGTGCTGCAACTTCAATGTCTATGAGAGCTATTCGGTCATGTCTGCCATTTATGGGAAATATGACAAGTCGCCCCACTGGTATGATGCCGTCATTCCGAACTATTTTGACCCGGCGGATTTTGAGCTTGGGGATGGAGCAGGCGATGCGAGTGGCGACTACTTGCTATTTGTTGGTCGCATCATCGCCTCCAAGGGCATCGGTATCGCGATTGATGTTGCGAATGCCCTGGGTATGCGTCTCCTGATTGCCGGTCAAGGCGACCTGACCACGATTCGGAATCCGGTTCCATCAAACGTGGAGCTCATTGGCTATGTGGAGCCGAAAGCCCGTTGCGCGCTCATGAAGGGGGCGAAGGCAGTGTTGGCCCCTTCTCACTACAATGAGCCGTTTGGCGGAGTATCCGTTGAGGCAATGTTCTGTGGAACCCCTATCATAACAACGGACTGGGGTGCGTATGCGGAGAACAATCTCCATGGTATAACCGGTTATCGGTGTCGTACGATGGACCAGTTTATCTGGGGGACGCGCCAGTGCGTAGAGGGCAAAATCTCCCGCAAGGCGTGCCGGGACTGGGCTATGGCTAATTTTAGTTTGGACCGTGTTGCACAGATGTATGAGGAGTTTTTCGACATGCTCCTGAAGGTACAGACGGGGCGCGGGTTCTATGAGGAGAACCCGGGGCGGAAGGATATGGACTGGCTTCAGCGGATTTACCCAACGGAGGTGCGCCATGCATTAGCAGCGGATACGGATACGGATGGAACAATAACTTACACTGATTAGAAAGAACGGATGACCTGGTGGGCAATGATTCTGATAATGATTGCCCTTCAGGTGTTAATGATGCCGTTTGTAGGGACGGCCTCACTGTCGCATGTATATTTTTCTGTTGCACAGGGCTGGATGGGTGCTGCAATGGGAGCGGCTATGGCTGCCGTAGGCGGCTTGATACCAGGCCACCACTCCCTAGCCGTCTGGGAATGGATTACTATTCTGGCTGTCTTTGCAGTTGCTGTGGTTGGCTATCGCTGGCAGCTCTTGGTGGATGACCGCGAGTGGCTCCACGACATGATTCCGCACCATTCTATGGCACTGATAACTAGCAAACCCCGTCTGACTTCTGGGGATACCCGTGTTGCGCGCTTGGCTCAGGAAATTATCATGACACAAGAGCGTGAGATTGGGACGATGAAGGCGATGGCACAGCCATATGAGTTCGCGGGATGGAAACTGACGTGGGTTTCCTAGCTACGGCGGGTTTCCTAGCTACGGCGGGTTTCCTAGGTATGGCGGGTTTCCTAGCTGTGAGCCCCTAACGCCTCCGCGATTGCAGCTCCCACTTTCGCACCCAGTTTCCGCCCACCAACGGACATAGTCCCTATGTCTTCTGCAGACATAGTGGCCAATTCCCGAATCGATTTGAGTGCCAACAGAGCCCCACATCGCTTCTCTCCCAAGCCCGGAATTGCAGATAACATCGCTGTTGCCACTGACCCTCCTGTCCGATTATCCTTCTTAACAGTGCTGAGTGCACCTGTTATGCCTGCCATAACAGCCCCCGTCGCTTCGCCTTCGCTTGGTTGAAACACCGTCGCCTCATCCGTCAGCTGAGCCAACAGGGTCGCTAGCCAACGCGCCGTTTCTGCAACAGATGCTGCTGCTAACACGGGCATTCCGTAGCGAATCTGGAGGCGCGTGGTCAGACGACGTAGGAGACCTTCTGTTACCCGACCGTGCCCACCCACAATGCGACTGTCATCACCTGACCAGCCCCCTTCCAGTACATACACAAGAGAACAGCCCGTAGCACCACGTGCTGCCAAGAGTCGAGCCCGCTGCTCCCGATAGCGTCCATCCATGTTAGAGGCCGCAAAGTCCGCTAGGGTTTTCCGCTCTCCAATCAACAGAGGCCGGCTACTCGACAGAATCTGGAAATCTCCGATAGCCAGTGCGGCTACAGAGAAAGGAATACCAAAAGCGGTTAGAGTGGAAATTAGAGAGTGTTCCCGCACATCAATCGTGAGCGATGGAGTCATCAGCGTCGTCGAAGAATCCGTAACCGCTGCTGACATCCGTAGTTGCTGCTGCCTTGGCAGTCGAATCGGTTGGAGCACCTCCAACCTCAGCCGGCTTCAGCAGACCCTGGGTCTCTGTCAGGGCCCGCGCCGCTGTCCGTATGCGCCGGTAGCCGTCCGTTAGCTTCGCATGGTCGCCATCGCTCATGTAAGCATGGAGTAGGTCCGCATATGCCTCCGGCACATTAACATAGACGGACTCATTGCCATCATATTCCTCAATGCTCCAGTAGGTCTCAAACACGGTAGGAATTACCCGAATTGCCAGATAGGAATTAGGGCCCGAGCTCCATTCGATCCCCTTTTCCTCAAGCAGTGTGATAGCTACCGAATCACGTCGTACGGATTCAGGGCCATTCCGGAAAAGCCGCTTCTCAGTCATCAGGTCCCAGCCTGTACGTTTCCGGTACTCTGCCTCAAAGGCGGCAGAGAACTTGAAACCGCCGTAGCAATCATTATAGACTACCTTGAAAGAAAGAGCGGAGGTCGCCATCGTACTTAGGTACAGGTATACAGGCATCAGCCTGTCACCTTTTACCCACTGCTATCAGTAGGGAACTATGTCTGCAGCATTAGGAGGCGCTGGAACTGGCGGAAATGGGGTCGATGTGGAGACAATCGTCCAGGGGATTGTTGCCACTGCGAGTCGCAAGATGATTCTGGCCCGCCAGGAGTTTGAGCCGATTGAACCAACATTGAATGATATGCTCCAGTGGGAAGATTCCAAGCATAAGTATGCGCAGATTCAGGACCTGCCGGGTGGGTTTAGCCGTGTTGGAACAGTCGGCGACGGAAACTGTCTGCTGCATTCATTCCTGTTTGCTCTGTCGCCAACCTATCGCGCCTATAACAAGGCCGCCCGCTCCTACATTGCAGATGAATTCCGCAACATCCTGATTGCCCGGGCAGATGAGCTACGTGCGCTAGCAGACAGCACCTACTTTGAAATCGGTGGAGCTGTTGCACTGGAGGAGAACTTTGAAATCCTTGAGGCCGCCCGTGAAGAAATCAATATTGAGATGGCACCTTTGATTGCCCAGCTCTATGGGTTCAATCTGCTGGCTGTCCAGGTGCGTGCTGATATGTCTCTTCACCCGGTTTGTGCCACCTACATCGCCTACAATCCTGGGCTGCCGACCGTGGTGGTGAATTACATCGGCGGTGGGCTGGATATTGGAAATGTGGGAGAGGGCTTCCAGTCAGGTGGGCACTATGAAGCTATTTTCGCACCCGTTATGACTCCCGTAGAGGAGCCCGCCATTCGCATCAGTCGTAAGAAGAAGGTGGAGACTCCGCGTGTTGCGCTAGATAACGTGCGGACGCGCTATATCTTCCGATCTTCCGAAATTAGTGAGCTGTTAACCCGGTTTGCAAATGCCTGCCGTCCCGAAATGTCGCCTGAAGCAGTGGCGCTTATGGCGGAAATTGCAGCCCGGAATGCGTCTGCTGTGGTCCGTCGCTCAAGCAGCAACCGAATTACCCGGAAGCGCTCGAGTAGCAACCGCAGTACCCGTCGCAAACGCACTGGCAGTGGTTCCAAAAAGAAGACTGGCTCTCAGTAATGACATCCTCTACCATAAATGACCTTCCCATGTTTGACCCGACCACCTCCTTGCGACCGGGTTCAACATGTATCATAATTGGCCATCAGAATGCGGGAAAAACAACACTGGCCTATAATTTCCTCCAGCATGTGAGTGGAGAGAACGGCCTCGTTGTATCGTATACCACGATGCCACTCTATCCGCGCATGAGAGACCGCGTGCGCTACTGGGCGGAAGAATTAGGCTCTGAAACACTAGGAGGCTTCCTAACAGAGCGTCAATCATCACTCATACAATCACCCTCCTTTGCTCTCCTAGATTGCTGTATTTATGATTCTATAACGCCACAGAATCCAGCTTTCCGCTCACTCTTTGAACACAGTCGAACCCACCAGACAACTGTTATACTAACAGTGCTCTATGCGATGGGACTACGACCGACAGTTCGCGCAGCCGTGGACTGGGTGGTCATGTTCCGTGAAGTCATGCCGTCAAATGTGCGGCGTCTCTATGATATATGGCTCTCCAATACATCCTACACCTATGAGCAAGTATGGACGCTTGTTTCTAGGGTGCCGTTCTATACCTGTCTGGTGCTGAATACACAGACAGGCCAACTGTTTCAGCACACGGTATCTCCCCTCACATGCATCCAGCCCTCTTCTGCCGCGGTCGCAGCACTAGATGCGCTTCCACGTTTTCAGCCACCCCAGATGATCCAACCGGGCGACTACTGCGCTACAATGGGGGGCTACAGTAGCTATCACGCAAATCTGTTATGCGAGCTGCTTCGGAGCCTGTCCCCCGACATGTCGGGGGGGTTCCTATTGCGAGAGCTAAAAGGATATCCACCTCCAACAGCGGCATACGCAACGATTCTGGATAGAGTACGCACGGATGTATCCGGTAGCTCTTCCTCAGAGAGAGTATCATTAGCATTGGCACACCATTTGTTAGACGTATCGGACGCCTGTCCATCTCCAACATTTGCACTGTTAGACAGCTGGTTTCGCATAGAGGATATTCCCTTCCAGTTTTTGTTGGCGCACCGGCATGAACGTCAGATTCTTATCCTGACAAGCTTTTTGGGACGTCAGTCTCAGTTCCAAGACCCCGATTATCTCTTTTGTGCGACAATCCTGGATGGATTGCGGGAACTCTGTCCAGTATCTATCCCCTATGACACCTTCTTTGACATGATGCTGGCATTGGACCACAATAGTTATATCGTGCTGTGTCGGCGAACAGGCGCTGTTATGCGCTACACTCCTCAGCCGGTAATTGTATCCTACATCTAAAACCGCCATCATACAGAAAGAGAAACGAATGTTTCGCCTTCTGTCTGTTCTTTCTGTTGCGGCGGCTACTATTTCCAACTGTGGCTCTACATCTACCCGTTTCCAACTGACGGCGTTGGATTTCCAGCCGGCTAACCCGGTTCCGGGTAGCAACGTATTCATGACCGTGGAGTTCCAGAATCCGGGAGATGCTGTTGCAGACGGCAAGGCTCATCGTACTGTGTCTCTGAATGGTCTCCCTGTTGTGGATGAGACAGTCGCCCTCTGTAATGAGGCAACTACCTGCCCACTGGTTTCCGGATTCAACAATCGGTCTGCTGCATCAGCCTGGCCCGATGTTAAGGGGAAGATTGTCAGTACAGTTCGTTGGCTGGATTCTGCCGGTGCAGAATTGCTGTGTATCAAGACATCTGTATCAACGGCCATGGGGCCGCGACTCCGGGGTGGATCCCTACTCAACGCCGACTCCCTCCAGCATCTGGCGCAGCCGGTCTTTGTGCACTCGAAGGAGGTAGCTCTAAGGTCGGAGGCATCTCCCCTTGACCTGTGCTGGATGTATCCGGAGTACTTGGCCAACAAATCATTGGGCGCACCGGTACGGGGCGCAATGTCGGCGTAACTACGTGTGAAACTATAAAGCGGCCAATCTTCGAATAGGAATACAAGACCGCCTCCGCAAACACTCGCCCCCGATCATTCACTACCACCTCCATCAGTTCAATACATTCATCGAACCCTCCTTCTACGATGAGCTCATTGAATGAGCCGACCGCAGAATCTTTCGTTTTGTGAATTATCCGCACAGACCCTGTCGTTGCTTCGCGGATAAGGAAATAGGACTGGGCGGTGGGCATTCTCCTTTGTACCCTTTCTAGTTTCTGTTATGACTCTCTAGTACCACTTCTTCCGATCCAGGGTAGGGCCAAACATCCTCTCCATACCGGGTACAGTTCCCTGGAACGGGTCGGGCGTAGGGCTCGGATAACCGGAGAAGTAGGGGTCCAGGGCAGTATCCGTTATGGCCTTTTCCCGATAGTGGAAGCGCACATCTACGGCATCATTTGTTGTATCAACCACATGCTCCTCAACGGCAGGGCCAGTTTGAAGAGTGCCGCGACGGGCCCGGGGCTTGAGTTCGTTCACCTCCCAGTGGTGGGTCCCCACCTTGGTAACAACCGGCTCCCACTCCGGGTCATCTGCATAGGCATCGGCAACCATGCGGGCAACATCCCGTGCTTCGCGGTCAATCTTGCATTGGACATCGGGATCCCGCTGGCCCGGACGGCGCTCTCCAAAGCGGGCAGCGGCCTCCTTAGCAGGGTCGTGTGTTAGTGTCGTTGAGGTCAATAGGCCAGATGCCGAGAACCCCTCTTTGAGTCCCGCATACTTATCCCGCCGTTCATCGGAGGACAGCGGCTTCTCTACCCAATCGGTCTGCCGTCCCAACAGAATCTTGTTATAGTCCTCCCGGGACTCCACCATGCGCCCATTCCGTTCATTACCGAAGATGCGGGAGAACTCGTAGTCATCCACCTTGTAAATCGGTGTCTTGGCGTATGTCTCTTCCTGGGGCTGCTCCGTTCGCAGAATCGAAACCTCCCGTGCACCCGTCAGGCGGGGAATCGGGCACGTGGCAACATAGTTCTTCGCCCACCACTGCTGGAAGGAGTTCATGTCGCCGAAGATTTGGCCCGTGGGCTTGAGCTCCAGCTTGCCGTCCTCCTTGCGATGGAGCTCCGTGGGGCATCCGGCAGTCCCCTTCCCCAGAAGGACCAGATAAATGACAGCGATGACTGCAACAGCAAGAATCGCTAGCCCAACAATCGTCCCCCAGTTGGATAGTGCCCCTGTATTGCTGTTGATACTTCCAAACACATTCGGCATCCCGGCTCTCTCTCTAGGTATTCTGGGGCTTTTTCGCGGCCCTTCATAAGAGAATGCCGTCGAGTAGTCAGAAGAACCGGCGGCGCAGTAGCAATCGCAAGGGGGTCGGGGGTGTCAGTGTTATAACGGTTAACAAGCCATCTGAATACAATCGTCTGGACCAGCTTATCCGTCAGGGTCCTGCGACTCTGATTCTGGTGTATTCACCCAGCTGCCCCCATTGCCACACGTACATGCCGCTCTGGAAAGAGCTTCAGAACACCCCTGATAAGCAGACGAACATGGCTACGATGGAGGCATCCGTCTTTGAAGAGACACCTCTGTCTGAGAAGATATCTGTTGAGGGGGTACCCTCTGTTCTGTATGTCGACACAAAGGGTGCTGTGTCAGAGGTGTCGGATATCCGGAATGCGGCGAACATGACCCAGATTCTCAAGACGGGCTCCAATCAGGGTGCGATTGCCTCTTTGGATTCGGAGGACCTGATGGACCTTGCAGCGTCTGCTACGCCATCAGCACCGTCGCCATCAGCACCGTCGCCATCAGCACCGACTGTGCCAATGGTTGTGCCGGGAGAGACCGTCATGCCGAATCCTCTGCCTGTGCTGCCAGGAACTGTCAGTGAGCAGCTGAAGGGTGGATCCCGCCGCCGTAGACAGACACGGCGTCATCGGCAGCACGGAGGCAATCCATGGGCTGCATTCCTAGCGTCTGCCGGCCCTGCGGCTGTCTTGGCCGGTGCCTACGCAGCTCTCCCTGCCCGTTCATCGGGTCTTCCTGCCCCGACCCATTCTGCTAAATGGCGTCGCATTCGGGCACGTCTGACACGGAAGCATCGTAAGTAAAACTTGACAACCCGCGCCTAAACTGCCCGCCGCCCTAGTAGTCCAGGATGACGGATTCGAACCTAACCTTCCAAATCATCAGTGCTTCTGCACGTGATGTCTATACACCGGCACCCGAAGAGGGTGGCCCGCGTCCTCCTCCTGTCTATACCATAACACTCTTCGGTGCGACTGCCGCAGGGAAGAGTGTCAGTCTCGATGTAGTCGGCTTTGAGCCCTACTTCTTTGTGGAGATACCAGATGATTGGCGTCTCTCCGAAGTCTCCGCCTACCAGAACTATATCATGGCCGCAGCAGGTCTATCAGACTCCGACCGTGAGGCGATCTCCTTTACAACCGAGCGCTATCGGTCCTTCTGGGACTTCAGCAACAATCGCCGATTCAACTTTCTGCGTGTTCAAGCCCGCACAAAGAAGTTGTGGACCCGTCTGCGCGACATAACTCTTAACCCCGACACAATGACACCTGTCCCTTTGCCGCTCGCTGCGGTTCGGTCTCGTACCGCAACAGCAGGTGAAACCATAACTCTCCGTGTCTTTGAAGCCAACATCGACCCGATGCTCCGATTCTTCCATGAGCGGGAACTCAAGCCAGCCGGCTGGGCAACCGTTCCCGATGGAACATGGGACGAAGTCGAATCCGGTGGAACGATTGCCGCCATCCAGGCCACCTGTGAGTGGGATTATGTCAGCCCTGCACCCACTGCAGTGCAACTGACACTTGCTCCCCTCCGGGTCATGTCGTGGGATATTGAGTGTACCAGCAGCCACGGGGATTTTCCACTGGCAATCAAGACCTGGAGAAAGCCGGCCCGTGAGCTGGTGGCTGCGCGTATTGTGGACCCAACGGAAGTGGCAGCCGCCATAACATCCGCTGTTGTATGGGATGCCACTGCAGCTACCACCTGCCCCATCAGTCGCGTCTATCTGTCAGGGGAGGGTCCACGTGAAGTGGCTCTGGGTCTACCAGCTGTCGTTGCGGCCTGGCCCACTCTGGCTAGCGCGATTAGCACCGGTGCAGAGGATGCCATTGACCGTGTGGATGCTCTGTTGAGTAAACATCTGCCGCCGCCGCAGGGAGACCCCATCATTCAAATTGGCTCCGTTGTCTATGTTAATGGTGTGGCACAGCGCAAGGATATCTTCGTTCTGGGCTCTTGTACCCGTCTGCCGACTCCGCCGGGTGGAGCGGTCGTCCACACCCATGCCTGCGCGAATGAAGCGGCTCTGATTCGCAACTGGTGTAAGCTTATCGGAGAGCTGGACCCTGACATCATGGTCGGCTACAACATCTTCGGTTTCGATGAGAAGTATCTCTGGGACCGAGCGATGGTATGTCGTTGTACGGGTGCTCTGACTACATTCAGCCGCTTCACGGGTCGCAAGGCAGAGCTGAAGGAGAAGATGCTCTCCAGCTCTGCGATGGGCGATAACAAGTTCTATGTTATTACGGGCGACGGGCGTCTGCACATCGACCTCCTAGCCTATGTACGCCGCAATGCAGTACTGGATTCCTACAGTCTGGATAATGTGACGGCTACGTTCATGTCGGGGGCAGTTCTGGGAGCACCCACCCCTACGGGTGAAATCCGGGTCGAAGATGGGGCTCCTTTGTGGCGCATCAAGACAAAGTCCACAAAGGGCACCATACCTGGAAGGTATGTGGTGATTATGGACGAAGAGAACGACCTAATTGGAGAAAAGCTAGAAGTAGTTGCGGTGGAGCCGAAGGCTCTGATTGTTGCGATGCCCGATAATGGAGAGGCACTGTCAGAGCATGGTCCACCTCCTTGCCGTTGGAGTCAGTCCAAGGATGATGTCAGTCCCAAGGATATCTTCCGTCTCCATGCAGGTGGGCCCGCGGACCGCGCAAAGGTGGCCAAATACTGTTTGCAGGATTGCGACCTGGTTGTAGAGCTCCTCCAAAAGCTGGAGGTCCTCAACAACTCGATTGCCATGGCGAATGTTTGCTGGGTGCCCGTCGACTACATCTTCACCCGTGGGCAGGGTATCAAGTCAGAGTCCTTGGTATTCTATGAGTGTCGCAAGGAAGGACAGCTGATTCCGGTTCTTCCTGCGCCTCCAAGACCCGTGGGAGAAGCCCCTGCAGATACGGATTGTGCCATTGCCCCCTTGCCGGAAATCATCATGAACACCGATGATATGGAGGGCTATGAAGGTGCCATTGTGTTGGACCCGCTGAGCGGCATCTATCTGGATGATGACCCGGTCGCTGCGCTGGATTTCAGCTCACTGTATCCATCGACGATTATCTCTGAAAATCTCAGCCACGATTCGCTAGTATGGGTGAAGGACTACACACTCAAGGGCGACTTTGTCCAGCTCAAGGAGGGCTCTGATACCTACGACAATCTGCCTGGGTTGGAATATCTGGAAGTGGAGTACGATATTCTGCGACCGGACCCGGCACAGAGTCATAAGAAGCACCCGGACCTGATTCCATCGGGAAAGCGTGTCTGTCGGTATGCCCAGCCATCGGATGGCTCCAAGTCCACTCTGCCGAAGATTCTGATGATGTTGCTCAAGCAGCGCAAGGTGACACGGAATCTAGCTGCATCTGAAACGGATGAATTCCGTGCCGCTCTGCTGGATGCACAGCAGCTGGCCTACAAGCTGACAGCCAATTCGCTCTATGGTCAGTTGGGCTCCAACACATCTAAGATTCGTCGGAAGTGTGTTGCTGCTTCTACGACGGGGCACGGCCGTCAGCAGCTTCTGTTCAGCAAGGCCTGTATTGAGCAGGCCTATGGCCCGACGGCAGGAGACCCGCGGTGTCAAGCTATCTGTGTGTACGGTGATACGGATTCGGTCTTCATTGCATTCCGCCCACGCGACCCTGCGACCGGCGTACGTCTAACGGGACGTCCTGCGCAGGAGGCCGCAAAGGCACTGGCCGAAGAGGCCGGCAAGAAGATTAGCGGTGCACTGAAGCCACCCCATGACTTTGAATTTGACAAGATGTTCCGTTGCTTCTGTCTGTTATCCAAGAAGCGCTACGTAGGCGACATGACAGAGGGTGGGCTGGAGGATTCTGATTATCATCGTAAATCGATGGGGATTGTCATGAAACGGCGAGATAATGCGCCTATTGTGAAGTACGCGTATGGCGGTGCTATTGAGGCGATTCTGGTACGGCGCGACATTCGAGCGGCCTTTGAATTCGTACGGACAGCGGCACGGGAGCTGTTAGCCGGCAAGTTCGGTCTCAAGCGGCTGACCATTACGAAGTCGCTACGTGCAGAGTACAAGGCCGTTCCTGCACACAAAATTCTGGCGGACCGTATTGGCAAGCGCGACCCTGGCAACAAGCCGTCCTCCAATGACCGCATTCCGTTCGTGTATGTTGCACCGCCCCGCGGTAAGAAGGCGCCCGAGAGCCAGGGTGAGCGGATTGAGACGCCGACCTATATTGTGGAGAACAGCCTCAAACCTGACTATGTATTCTATATAACGAATCAGATTGCGAAGCCGGTGAGTCAAGTGTTCGGTCTAGTCGTAGAGCAGTTGCCGGGTGTCAAGCGCCATCAGCTGGACGCAGCGACACGGGCAAAAGACCCGGTTGCTGCGCGGGAGGCACTGGCGGAAGAGCTTCTATTCGGCGACCTCCTGGCGGATGCGCGGCGGGAAGCATCGGGGACTGCAGACTTGCGCTCTTTCTTCAAACCCGCTGGAGGGACTGGAACTATAAAGAAGGTGTAATATCTACGGCTTCTCCGCAACAGTGGGCGGAATCTCCTGCTGTTCCTCTGTTGAAGATGGAGACGATGCCTTCATAATCGGACATCCCGTTTTGTTTGTGGCTCCATGCAGTTTGAACCAAATGGGAATTGAAATAGGGAACCAGGGCCCCATGACAGCGCCTGTCTGCATATGATAAGCAACATGAACTATGCGGTCCAAATCTCCTGGAGGTGCACGGTCCAATGTCATTATGCCGTGAACCCCTCCAAGGAGACCTCCGGCAATTGTCGTGCGAATGAGATATTTAGAGAGAACCATTGCTGTCGTATAGGCACCCTATGACGGCAATATCGGACCCTGTCAATTTTGGGACCCCTGTTCTTATTCTTCTGCCGAACCCCTTCCCAAATGCCGTTTCTCCTGGCGAAACACTGGAAATGGTTCTGAGCCGTATCAATTCCTATCGGGCACCGACTCGGCAGATTGTAGGGGCGACTGCAGTTGATACAGGCCTGCATATTCCGCTAGATACACGCATAACAACCCGTATTGTTGCCAATGAAGTAGTTCTGAATCAGTATCTCCAGATGGGGCCAACCCAGTATGCAGCAGAGCTGGTAGCCCGCCGCTTAAAAGGTGATGCGCGCACGCCACCGTAAGCCGCGGCCCCCAGTATGACAACTCCTGCCATTCCTGATTCTTTGACTCCGGATTCGGCTCTGCCTCCCGGCCTGACGATGCCGCTACCTGGTGATGCCTATGTTGCACCTCCTCTGGCCCCCGTCCGTGGCTTAGGGAATCTGGGGAATACCTGTTATCTTAACTCGGCCATTCAGGCACTCCGCCATATCAAACCATTCGCTGATTACATTGGCAGTGATACGTGGCGGCGATGGGAGCATCCTGACCGTGAGGGCTTCCCTCTTCTCCGTGAAGCCGCTGCGGTGACGCGCGCTCTCTGTGAGCCTGTTCCGTATGGTGCTGTAGTCATTCCGGGCAACTTCGTCCGTGCGTTCATCGCCTTCGGCAGCAAACGCAGTGATGAAATCTACTTCGGTGCGCAGGCCGATGCGGCGGAGGCACTCCAGATTCTCCTGGACGGCATTCACACCCAGCTGGCACGTGAAGTCCAGATGGTGGTGCGTGGTGATGCGACCACTCCCCAAACGGCTCAGTACGTTAAGTCATTGGAGAGCTGGTCCGGCTTCTTCCGCCGCGAATATTCTGCCCTTCTGGACATGTTCTACGGCCAGACACAGACTCGTCTAACATGTGAGCGCTGCGGGCATATTAGCGATTGTTATGAGCCGTGGAATATGTTGAAAGTTCCGATCCCCGGTGCCGACAAAGAGGGGTCTGCCGCACCTACGCTCAATGATTGTATTGCCACTGCGCTAGCATCTGAACGCCTGGAGGACTATGTGTGCTCCATCTGTACAGCAGCCGAAGTGGAGATGATTCGCGCAGAGAAGATGGCTGCAGGAACTCCAGTCGAGGAGATTGAGGCCATCCTCAAGCGCCATGCTAGCAAGGGTCCGGCTCTCAAAGAGCACGCTATCAGCCGCTATCCCAGCAATCTGATTCTAACCATCAAGCGCTTCACGAATCTGGGGCAGAAAGTGCGTGCTCGTATTCCATATGAGGAGGACGATATCAATCTGACTGCCTGGCGTGCGTGGCCGACCCTCCAGGCATCGAAGGATACGCGCTACCGTGTCTGCGCAACAGTGGAACATCTGGGAACCTGCCGTGGAGGCCACTACATCATGCGCGGTCGCGACCCGGTAGACGGTAGCTGGCGTATCTATGACGATGCCCGGGTGTCGCCCTCTCCCATCGGCGGCAGCGCAGGCCCGGATACCTACATACTCTTTCTTGAGCGCAAACAGTAGAGGAGACGATGAATACCGGTGCTAGTCCTGTTGCTGCATCATTGAATGTTCGGAATGTCGGCAATTTTGGCGGGGCAAACAGTGGGAATCTGACGAAATCGGTCTCCCAGGCTGCCTCCGGTGTAGGAGACTTCTTTATGAGCTGGGGGGGCATGCTTCTGGTAGTCATCCTCCTGGTGGCCGGTTTCGCGCTCTATTATGAAACAGTAGGCTACTACTTCCAGCTGGGCTGGAGCAAGCTCCAGTCAAGCCACAATGCGGGTGAGAGCGTCCAGATTCAGGTACCCGGGTCTTCTGTTGTAGCCAATCTCCAGCCTGCAGTTGGCCCATCTAGCACGGCTTCTACGGGCTCTTCCATTAGTGGAAGTCTGAGCGGTGCCGTTCAGAGTCTGGAGACGGATGTTGCTGCGGCGCTAGGCGGTGCCGGCGGTAAGCAGGTGTTCAACATAGCCCGGAACCTGTATACGTATGCGGAGGCAGAGCCTCTCTGCAAGGCGTTCGGTGCAGAGCTGGCAACATACGACCAGGTGAAGGAAGCCTATGAGCGGGGGGCCGATTGGTGTAATTACGGCTGGGCGAAGGGTCAGCTTGCGGTCTATCCGACACAGCAGGCGACATATGACAAGCTCCAGGCCGGTCCCGAAGATGAGCGCGGCTCGTGCGGTGTCCCCGGTCTCAATGGCGGCTTCTTCCCGAATGCAGACCAGCGGTTCGGTGTTAACTGTTATGGGACTCGCCCTACAGAAACGCCCCTGGATGAGCGTCAGCAGTTTGTGTCTCAGCATGAGACGGCTTTTGATCGCGAGGTCAGCCGTTTCCGGGCTGAACTCCCAAGCATTGCCGTGAATCCATGGAATGGGTCTCAGTGGTCTTCGTAGTTTGTAGGTTAATTAACGCCGCCATTCCTCCTCACCAGGTGCTGCTGTTGTAGCACCTCCCCAATCCGACTCTTCCCATGGTCGCGGGTCAATCTCCTGTAAGATGTCCCGTGAGCGTGCCACAAAATATAGACAATACGTCCGCCATTCATCGCGCCAGCGCCCCGCCGATTCCTCCCAGATACGTCGGTCCCGACGCCCGAATACCGGCTCCATAACATAGCGCTTCCAGTTCTCGGGTGTCAGAACCAGAGAGTCCAGCCATTCCATCCAGATACGCTCATCCTCATCGCTCCAGCCTTTCGGTTTCTTATTCCGGTTCCCAGACCATTCCAGCGCCCCATAGGGGTCCTCTAGACGTGCAATGACAAAATCCACTACTGCATGGAAGAGTACACTAGGGCCCCCGGCTAGCTGCAGGTCCCGACCCCGCAGGAATGTATTCGTCGTCGATACAATGGCCATCAAGTCCGCGGCAATCGTCTCTCCATAGTCATTCTGTTCCCAGAGTCGTCGAAGAGTGCGACCCCGCTCTCCATCAACCCAAGAAGGCCCCACTTCCCAGAAGGGGTTAGCACATGTCGGTAGTTGCTGTTGTTGTTGTTGTTCCTGTTGCATCACACTGGGGTCCCGGGTGTTGGTGTTGTTCCTGCTACCGTCTTAGCAACCGTCTTCTTTAGATAATCAGACTCTTTGACATCTCGGTGGTCCCTCAGCCACTGGAGAAGACCTGCCACCTGTGTTGCGGATACTCCGGACCGTGTTGCCCATACCGGAACCTCCCGCTCAAGATAGCCCCAGGTCAGTGCCCCTGGTGCACGCTGGTGTGCCAGCGCCAGAGAGACACCCCCTGATACCTGAATCGTCGAGCTGGCCAGCCCCATCTCCCGCAGCAACCGAATTGCCTCTGCTTCATGTCTTGACCGAGCCTCCCGGGCATTTGTTGCCTGTCGGGCGTGTGTTTCCGCTAGATTGTCCATGTGTACGAACGCCCGAATTGCCGCTACTAGTTGACTCTTCGGGTCCGCAGCGCCCGATGCAGATACAAGTGCTGTAGAGGATGCCATATAGACTCCTCAATCCTGCTTCCGGGTGCGGGAATTACACGGACATCCCGGCCGCAGTCAGGGCCATAACCGCAGTGGCCGGAACTGTCAGGCCCGCCCGAATAACAATGAAGCACGTGACCACCGTACAGACTAACAGAATCAGAAAGAGTATTGCACCCCCGATAACCCACGGGAACAGAGTATTCAGAATGTGTCGGACGGCCGGGTCAATAATTTTTTGGAGAATCAGTTGCTGTGTGGGACGCTGTTGGAAGCCAGTTGCCCATTTGTCGGCAATTTCTAGGCTCAGTTCCTGAAGGGCTGTGCGTGCACGGGTCTCTTTATCATCCATTCTCACTCCCCTGTCCCGTAGCTATCATTAATCTTTGGGAAAATGAACGTCTAGACTACCTAGAAACCCATTTAGTTGACACTGGATAGCACTAGCTCTGCGGTTGCGTTTCCGACTGGACCCCCCAGACCGCAGTCCACGACAACGATGCCGCTCCACCCCCCGAAGCGCACAGCGGCTGGTTATTTCTTAGCTCTCCAGCCTCCGGTACAGAGTCCTTCTATCCGATGGACACCTGCAGGTACATGGGACC
>Ga0214921_10003843_pt1 | contig 22702 bp, 20 predicted proteins | sample LL1505_MetaG_FD_177992 | JGI IMG/M metagenome (GOLD analysis project Ga0214921, IMG submission 177992) | Freshwater microbial communities from Lake Lanier, Atlanta, Georgia, United States - LL-1505 | ecosystem: Environmental > Aquatic > Freshwater > Lake | place: USA: Georgia | collected... | reverse complement strand
CCTTCGGCCATTGATGTGAAAACTGGTTTAAGCAAAGAAACATTTCGTGAAACTGTTTTAGTAGAACGAGCTTATGAATTTATGCTTGAGTTTAAACGATGGTTCGATCTCAAGCGTATGGGTACACCTTATTTGAAATCAAAAATAAAGGAATCATTGAATAAGGATGTAAAGGACGTGCATTTACTATGGCCAATTCCAAAAGTAGAAATTGATAATAATCCAGATATGAAGCCAGCTGACCAAAATCCTGGATATTAATTAATAAAAAAACATTGGGTATTGAGATACAAAAGTGTGGCTCAATACCTTTTTTAAAAATCTGATGTAACTAATTTGCTAAATAAACATTTTTAACGGTATGGAATTTAAAATAAATTTTAAATTAATCCTTTTGATGTTTTTTGTTTGCCAATTTTCTTTTGGCCAAAAAAACTTTAAAGCCGATGTCATTATTTATGGCGGTACGGCCTCGGCAGTTATGGCCGCAGTGCAAGTAAAAAAAATGGGCAAAACAGTGATTGTCGTATCGCCCGATGTGCATTTGGGAGGGCTTTCCTCTGGCGGCTTAGGATTTACGGATACAGGGAATAAGGAAGTAATTGGTGGGCTTTCAAAAGAGTTTTATCAACGACTTTTTACCCATTATGACAGTGATGAAGCTTGGGTTTGGCAAAAGAAGTCTGAATTTGGCAATAAAGGACAGAGTACTGTTGCCCTAGATGGCACCCTAAAAAGTATGTGGATTTTTGAACCACATGTTGCCGAAAATACGTTCGAGCAATTTGTAAAACAGTATAAAATAGACGTTTTACGTAACCAATGGCTCGACCGCTCAGCCAAAGGAACGGTAAAAAAAGAAGGAAAAATTATTTCTTTTAAAACGCTAAGCGGCGATATTTTTACCGGTAAAATGTTTATTGATGCTACTTATGAAGGCGACCTGATGGCAGAAGCGGGCGTAAGTTACCATGTGGGTCGTGAAGCAAATAGTGTTTATAAGGAAAAATGGAATGGCGTACAAACGGAGGTTTTTCAGCATGGTCATAATTTCCAAACCAAAATTAGTCCATATAAAATTGAGGGAGACCCAAGCAGTGGTCTCTTGCCTGAAGTATCTGCCGAACCTGCCGAAGCATACGGCTCAGGGGATAAAAAACTACAAGCCTATTGTTTTAGAATGTGCTTAAGCAATCACCCCGACAACCGTATACCTTTTTCTAAACCAGAAGGCTATGACCCCGCCCGCTATGAGCTATTAGCCAGGGTGTTTGCTTCGGGATGGCGTGAAACTTTTAACAAATTTGACCTTATACCCAATCGGAAAACAGATACCAATAATAATGGCCCGTTTAGTACTGATTATATAGGTAAAAATTATGATTATCCCGAAGCTACTTACGAAAGGCGTAAAGAAATCATTAAAGACCATGAATTATACCAAAAAGGGTTAATGTATTTTATGCAAAATGATCCCAAAGTGCCTGCCGATGTACAAGATAAAATGAAACAATGGGGCTTGCCAAAAGATGAGTTTACCGATAACGGAGGCTGGCCTCACCAACTTTATATTAGAGAAGCTCGCCGAATGATTGGCGAATTTGTGATGACGGAAGCTGATGCTCTTGCCATAACAAAAGTACCAAATTCTGTGGGAATGGGTTCGTATTCATTAGACTCGCACAATGCACAACGCTATGTTAAAAGTGATGGCTATGTGCAAAACGAAGGAGATATAGGGGTGAAGCCCGAAAAACCCTATTCTATAGCGTATGGTTCAATACTTCCTAAAGAAAATGAATGCAGTAATCTGCTGGTTACTATTTGCATGTCAAGCTCTCACATAGCCTATGGTTCTATCCGTATGGAACCTGTTTTTATGATTTTGGGACAATCGGCAGGGACAGCAGCGGTTTTGGCGATTGAGAATAAGGTCTCACCCCAAAAACTGCCCTATGAAAAACTACGCAAAGTACTTTTAGAGGGTAAACAGAAATTAGAATTGTAAATCAAATCATAAAGCCAACCATGTCCATCGTTCAAAAATCACTCACCGCAATCATCATTTCGCTCTTCTGTGTTTTTTCTGCCAGCGCCCAACAGAAAAATTTTGATATTGTCATCTATGGCGGAACATCCGCAGGGGTAAGTGCCGCGATACAATCATCACGTCTTGGTAAATCGGTTGTACTCATTGAACCTACCAAAAGAATTGGTGGCCTAACAACAGGTGGTTTGGGCCAAACTGACATTGGTAACAAACAGGCAATTGGTGGAATAAGCCGGGAGTTTTACCAAAATATAAAAAAATACTACGATAATCCAGCCAACTGGAAATGGCAACAAAAACAAGACTATCAGGACGATGGACAAACAAGAACAGAAAAAGGAGAAGCCACTATGTGGACTTTTGAGCCATCAGCCGCATTGAAAGTCTTACAAGAAATGTTATCAGTTGAGAAAAATATCACCCTTGTATATGAACAGCGATTGAATAGAACACTAAAAGGGATTCGTAAAAAGTCGGGGGTAATTAGTGCAATACAAATGGAAAATGGGCAGTGGTATGGTGGCAAAATGTTTATTGATGCTACTTACGAAGGTGACCTATTGGCGCTTGCAGGCATTTCTTATACCGTGGGGAGAGAATCTAATGAAGAATTTGGCGAAAGCCTAAACGGTGTTCAAGCCAATATTACAAGCTCCTCGCTGACGGGCATTGTTTCAAAAAACGGCTTTAATCATAATTTTGCAGATGGTGTTGACCCCTATATCGAAAAAGGTAATCCTAAAAGTGGGTTGCTGCCTTTTATCGAAAAAGAGCATCCAGCCAAAGACGGTACTGGCGATAAACGTATTCAGGCGTACTGCTACCGAATGTGTTTAACTAATTATCCAGAAAATAAGATTCCTTTTGAAAAACCTAATAACTACAATGAATTGGCGTATGAACTGTTGATTCGCAATTTTGAAGCAGGTGAAAAAGTTAATGATTTTCCTTGGATTAACTCAAGTATGCCCAATCGAAAAACCGATACAAACAACAGACGTGGGTTTTCCACTGACTTCATAGGACAAAATTATACCTATCCAGAGGCATCCTATAAAGAAAGAGAAGTGATTGCAGAAAGACACCTGAATTACCAGAAAGGTTTGATGTGGACCTTGGCTTATCATCCCAGAATTCCAGAGGCAATGAGAAACGAAATCTCAAAATGGGGTATGTGTAAAGATGAGTTTATAGAGGGACAGGGTTGGCAGCAGCAACTTTATATTAGAGAGGCAAGAAGAATGAGGAGTGATTTAGTGATGACCCAAAAGCAATGTGAAGCCCTAATCGTTGCACCAAACTCAGTGGGAATGGCAGCATATGGAATGGATTCGCATAATGTGCAACGGTATGTTACAAAAGACGGCTTTGTGAAAAATGAGGGAAATGTAGAATCCAAAGTAGCAGGTCCTTTTTCAATCGGTTACGAGGCCATTGTACCAAAAGAGACCGAGTGTAAGAATTTGGTAGTACCCGTATGTTTGAGTGCTACCCACATTGCTTTTGGGTCTATCCGTATGGAACCTGTTTTTATGGTTTTGGGTCAATCGGCGGCTACAGCAGCGGTTTTGGCCATTGAAAATAAAGTTTCACTACAAAAACTACCTTACGAAAAATTGCGAGAGGTGTTGTTAAAAAATAAACAGGTATTGGAGAACTGATTGAGTGAGAAATGGTAAAATTAAAAGCCAAACTAAAACTCAATATGGGATAATGTGGCTAATATTTATAAATTAGCACCTCGGATTTTAAGATATTATTGAAAAAATAAAAAGAGACCCCTAGCAATAGGTGTCTCTTTTTTATGAATTGTTTTATAAAATTGGCCAAGCATTGAGATCAATTTCTAGACTTCGTTTAAATTTAAACAAAGTTTCATTTCGTCCGAAAACCCCTTTCGTGCTACTGTATAAGTAGTGCGTTGCGGCAAGCCTAAAAAAAACCGACAAACAAGACATTCAATTTTAAATTTGAACGAGAGTAATTTTTGCCTTCATTTTGATAACGAGAGTAATTTTTTAGTATTTTTACCCTTATATTAATAACGAAAGTAAAACTGACACTTAAATATAATGGCAAAGTTTGACCGAAAAATTCCTTATAACGACTTGCCCTTGCTACCACCAAAGGCAGATATAGAAACAAAACGTATACTTCGAAAAACAATTTCGGCTGGACGAGCATTGGCACAACTAAATGGAACTTTACTCAATTTGCCCAATCCTACGCTGTTTTTAGACACGATTTATTTACAAGAAGCGAAAGCGAGTTCAGAAGTGGAAAACATTATTACAACCAACGATGAACTCTACAAATCATTGGTGGCTGATAGAAAAATAGAAAATTCAGCTACCAAGGAAGTTTTATGCTATAAGGAAGCATTATGGTTAGGCTTAGAAGAATTAAAAACAAAACCATTCATAACAACTAATCTTTGTGTCAAAATAGTTCAGTGCATTAAACAAAACAACGCTTCAATACGTAATATGCCGGGCACTACATTGAGCAACATACAAGGCGAAGTTATTTATACCCCGCCGAATGGTGAAGCGATTATTCGTGAGAAATTAGCAAATTTAGAAAAATTCACAAACGAAGATGAAACCATTTTAGGTGAGGAAAGTCGAACCATAGATCCATTAATAAAAATGGCCATGTTGCACTATCAATTTGAAGCTATACACCCATTTTCAGACGGTAATGGAAGAACAGGAAGAATTTTATTGTTATTGTATCTAAAACTTTCAGACTTATTGGACACACCTGCCATCTACTTGAGTGAATATATTATTAAAAATAAAGTTGAATATTATAGGTGCTTACGAGATGTAACCGAAAAAGGCGAATGGGAAGATTACATTTTGTACATGTTGGATATGATTGAAGTGACTGCCAATAAAGGACTTGAAAGACTACATAAAATCACAAGTGCAATGGAAAAAACTGCCGCCGAAATCAAAAAGAAGTTGCCAAAAGTTTATTCTAAAGACTTGGTTGAGATTTTATTCCGTTTACCATATACCAAACGTCAGCATTTGATTGATGAAAATATTGGAAATTTGAAGACAGTTGGAAATTACTTGATCGCGTTAGAAGCAAACGGCTTTTTGAAATCAGAAAAAGTGGGTAAAGAGAAACTATATTTAAACTCAATACTATTAGGAATATTAGAGAACAAAGAATAACATCTGATAGTAGCACTTACACGCAAGTGAAGGACGATTAAAAACTCAACAACAAACCAACAAATAGGAATCTTTAAATCCTCAGAAATAATTATACCGTTAGAGGTTATTTTTACGACTTCGTTTAAATTTAAACGATTTATATTTCACCTGAAAACCCATTACCTGCTACCTGTTTTGCTACCACTCCCGTAAAATAAAAGAATCCACCCTGTTGAGGTGGATTCTGGTGGTCCCACTAGGATTCGAACCTAGGACCCCCTGCTTGTAAGGCAGGTGCTCTGAACCAGCTGAGCTATAGGACCATTCCGCTGAATGGGATTGCAAATATCCGAAATTATTTATTTTTTTCCAAGTGACCAACAGAAATAAATGGATATTTTTGAACCTTAACGCATTCTTTTGATTTTTTGACCGAAAGAGCGCATCTTTGTAGACACATATAATATCCCATGGATCAACTTCTTAGCCTCGATAACCTCATCAGTTTACTGACCCTTACTTTTTTAGAAATTGTCCTAGGAATAGATAATATAATCTTCATTTCAATCACGGCAGCCCGTTTGCCCAAACAAGATCAAGCCAAAGCCCGTAACATAGGTCTTTTGTTGGCCATGGTCTTTCGTATCGTTTTACTTTTTGGTATATCCATTCTCATTTCCCTGCAGAAACCATTTGCCCACTTTCATTATACCTACTTCAATGCCGCCCCCACCGGACAATCCATCATCCTTTTTGTCGGCGGGCTTTTCCTACTCTATAAAGCCAGCAACGAAATATTCATGAAGCTGGAAGGGGAGGAGGAACACTTGAGTGCCAACCAGAAAAAAATCAATAGCATCGCCACCATCGTGACGCAAATAGCCCTCATCAACCTAGTCTTTTCCATCGACTCCATCCTGACCGCCATAGGCCTATCCGATAACATGTGGGTGATGATCATCGCCGTTGTTGCATCTGCCATTATTATGATGGCTTTCTCAGGACCAGTTGGCCGCTTTGTGAACGATCACCCCTCACTCCAAGTACTTGGCCTATCTTTCCTTATTATGATCGGTTTTATGCTGATCGCCGAAGCTAGCCACGACTCCGAACTAAGTATCCTAGGAAATACCATCGGGCAAATTCCCAAAGGTTACCTCTACTTCTCCATCGCCTTCTCGCTGTTTGTTGAATTTATCAACATCCAAATGAAAAAGAAATCAACCAAATCCATCGAAATTCATGACATCAAAAACCAAGCTGAAAAAGACGGAATTATTTAATGCGCTCAAAAGTGCAATTAATGAAGGTATTGAAAGTGGATTGGCGAAAAATTTCAATCCTAATGTACATCTTACTTCAATGAAGGCTAAAAAAAGAAATACCATTACTAAAGTTTCATTATAACGAAACTTTAGTATCTTTAGCCCTTTGATCAGTGTAATCAATGGACAAGTTTTTTGAAATCGTATTTTTAGATGAGGCATTTGAATTTTTGAAAAATTTGGATCGCAAACACTCAGAAAAAATACTGTACAATATACGTAAATCTCAATTAGAAAATAATCCAGAACTTTTCAAAAAACTTTCGGACGATATTTGGGAATTTAGAACAAATATCGGGGGCTTCAATATACATTATTGGCCTTTTGGGATAGGACTTCATCACATGCTTCCTTGGTGGTTACAACGCATGGATTTATTAAAAAAAGGAGCAAAGTTCCAGATCATGAATTTCAAAAAGCGGTAAAGATTAGAGTAAAATATATGGCAGATAAGTAAAAAATACACGAAAATGAAAACATATACATTAGAGCAGGTACAAGACAAAATTATTGGTAAAATTGGTACACCCGAACGGGATATATTTGAATATGAACTTCAAATGGATTTAATTGGCAAAGCGATTAAGCAAACACGACAAGAAAGGCAACTGACTCAGGAAGAACTTGGGAAACTAATAGGTGTTCAAAAAGCACAAATCTCAAGACTTGAAAACAATGCAAGTAACGTAACTATGGCTACTTTGTTGAAAGTTTTTACTGCATTAAAAGCTACAGTCAAATTTCAGGTAGAACTACCTAACCAAAACATTAGTTTACACTCGCAAATTTGATTTTAATCTATACCGACTAATTATTTTACCCCCTTCGCAATTCCCAACAACTCCTTTGCGCCTCCCTGAGGTAAGCCTAATACCTTTTTCTTAACTCGGCCACTCGCATCCATGAACATGATCGTCGGATAGCCCTCTAATGGATACATATTAGCCAAAGCCGGACCCTCGCCCGCCTCCATGTCTACACCAATCGACACATAATGCGCATTGATGTAATCCCCTAACTCTTTATTTGGGAATACCTTAGTCTTTAACACCTTACAAGGTCCACACCATGAAGTATATGCGTCAAACATAATTAATTTCTTCTCCTTCTTCGCCTTAGCCAAAGCCTGACGGAAGCTCCCCTCAAAAAACTGTACCCCATCACCCTCCGCCGCAAATGCAGACAGACTCAACATCACCAACATAAACAACAAGACCTTTTTCATATTTTTATAATTAATAATATTACCTAATACCAAATACCTCTTACCTAATACCAAATACCTCTTACCTATTACCTCTTACCTAATACCTATTACCTCTTACCTAATACCTCTTACCTAATACCTATTACCTAAAATTAATTGTATGAATTCAACATCACCGGCATCACCAGCAATAAAATGTCCTCACTCTCATCCTGATCCGACGGGATAATTAAACCGGCCTTGTTGGGCTCACTCAATTTAATGTCCACAAACTTGGCCGACAAATTGCTCAACAATTCCGATATCAATTTAGCGTTAAATCCAATCTCCATGTATTTGCCCGAATACTCACAAGGCAACGCCTCATTCGCCTCATTTGAGTAATCCAAATCTTCCGCAGAAAGTGTCAACAAATTAGCCGTCAATTTCAAACGAATTTGATGCGTCGTCTTATTGGAATATATCGAAATACGCTTCACAGAGCTCAAAAACTCTAAACGATTAATCGTTAAAATTTCATTATTCTCCTTCGGTATCGCATTCTCATATTCCGGGAAACGCTCGTCGATAATCCGACAAATTAATTGGAAACTCTGGAAACTAAAGAAGGCATTCGATGCCGAAAAGTCAACCGTCACCTGGGTATCATCCATCGGCAAGGTAGATTTCAAAAGTGCCAACGCTTTTTTCGGTAGTATCAAACTACTCTGAGTCTCAGGACGTATATCATTTCGTCGATAACGAACTAAACGATGTCCGTCTGTCGCCACAAAATTAGTGTGATCGCCCATCATTTGAATCAATACCCCCGTCATCGCAGGACGCATGTCATCATTCGAAACGGCTAATAACGTATTCGCAATCGCTTCTCCTAATACTGATCCCGATAAATTAATCGATTGCGTTTTAGCCACTTCTGGAATTCTTGGGAAGTCAATAGGGTTTTCACCACTTAATTTAAAACGACCATTTTGGGTGGATATCTCCGCGCCAAAAGTACCCGGATCCGCCGCAATAGTAACCGGTTGGTCCGGCAAACTACGCAATGTCTCCAATAATAGTCGGGCCGGCAACGCAATAGAACCATTCTCAAATCCTTCCACATCTAAGGTCGTCGTCATCACCGTCTGCAAATCAGACGCAGTTAGGCTGAGCTTGTCACCGGTCAACTCGACTAAAATGTTTTCCAAAATTGGAATGATAGGATTACTAGCAACCACTCCGTTGATCGCGGAAATTTGCTTTAACAGAACATTCGATGCGACTAAGAATTTCATTATTTAATTCAGCTTTAAAATTTTATTGACCCAAACGCAACCATTTTTGCGTTCAAACATTGAAGTTAAAATATTTTAAGAACTATACCAAAGGAATCATTTATTGTATTCGCTTTGAAAATTCATTTTAAGAGAAAAATGGATACCTAAATTAAATTTTTGGTGTAAATAATAAAAGGGGTGAAGCTAAAGCTCCTTCCCCCTTTTATAAAACCAAACAACTTATTATCTATTTTTCTGCTGCTGTAGCTCCTTTGGCAATTGAATAAACAACTAAACCAAAACCGATTTTGTTCACCGCATCAGCAATGTTGTAAGCTAAATCGATGTTTCCAGCAAATCCGCTTAACAAGTTACCTGGTAACATCATGTATCCGATTGGATAGATAGCCCAACCTACTAACGTGAACCAACGCATTACGTTATATCCAGACTTTACAGCCTCACTTGTAGAAGCAGCTGCTAATTTAGACGCCTCACCTACGTAGATTTCATAAATGATGATAGCCCATCCTAAAGTAGAGATGATACCCCATAACACGTTTTGTGCTGGAACTACTGCCTCTCCAATGTAACCTGCAACTAACATCACCACAGATCCAAAGATCAAACGAGATAACATCCCGCCTTTAGCACCCGCTGGCTTTAAGATCAAATAATACTCGATACACATCAAAGGAACTGTTAAAGTCCAGTCAATGTAACGGAATTGTGTTGGTGACTCATGTGTTTCTAACCACACACCACGCATGTAAAAATAATGCACTGCGGCAATAAATGTAATCAAAGCAGAAATCAATAAAGATGTTTTCCACTTGTCATTCACTGTTCCTCTTTCTACGATGAAAAAGATTGAAGCGGCAAGCATGGACATATACCCTGTGAAAAAGGTAAATCCAATGTAATCACCGGCAGCTAATGTGCCGTCCAATAAAATGTTTAATAGATTCATAATTAAATTGTTTAAAAAAGGTTGAAAATGAGTTTGGTTTCTTTACTCAATTTGAGTTTGGTTTTTAAACACAAATATTTAAAAATTGTTTTTAAAATGCTAAAAAAATTAAAATAAATGTTGAAAAAGTAAAAATATGCCCTGTTTTGACACTATTTTTTTTTCACATTTTGATGCATTAACCAAAAATGCGGCATAGTTAAGAGCGAAAGAAAGATGAAAAAATAATAAATCAGATAGGTATTTGAGTTCATTTTAAGAAAGAAAAAACCCATGAAGAATGCTAAAATACTGAATGGTAATAATTTAGCTAAAAGGGATTTTATTGTTAATTGCAAATGGTCAGCCATATCACTCAGGCTATATACCGCATGGCAACAAGCAAAATAACAAACGAAGGCAGGCAATAATGGTAGAAAACAGCTTAGTAGAAGTGTTGTTAAGGTATTAAAATAACGATATATGCTCTGTCGCCTAAAGCCCAATAGAATGCCGAATAAAAACAGATAAGGATAGTAATTGGGCAAAGCTGCCGGTAATGCCCAAACCCAATCTCCCAAAACCACTTTTACTTCATCATAATGGAAATAAATTATCCAACCCAATATGCCAAAGCCCAAAGACATTTTTTGGAAATATGCATAAACCCCTTTTTCTAATTCCTCATTTTCAAAATCACCAAAATGAAAAATAGATATTAAAATAAAAATAACAAAGGAGATTTTGGGAAAATAATACCACAAGAGGGCATAAAGCAGCATGACTGCTAAATAAGATCCCATGAATCTTATTAGAGAAAAAGATAAGTTTTGGTCTCTTTTTTGTTTTTGAATAAGCAAATGATCTCCAGCACCATGTGGGATCCCTAATAAAAACATGAAAATAAACGTAAATGCATAATCAAAATAAGGATTGCTAGGTTCCACCAGATAGCGAAAACCACAATATCCGATCGTGACGATGGATCCAAAAAATCTCTTTATTTGGACCGGGTAAAACTTTTCCATAAATGCGTTAAAAATAGGCGAATGGGGAGTCTAAAGAATATCTGAATCTCTTGAATGAGTGTGCTTTTTTCATCCAAAAACATCAATATTTGCGGCATGGGCACTGAATGAAAGAGTCGTTTCATCACCTCAGGGAGATGTTTCGTATCTGTTTTGATGATGCTTAACAATAATCGATCATAAAATCGGAAGCGTCCCGGTCTTTTTCTATTTGAATTGGAAACGATGTTTTTCGCGTCTTGATGCATCCGAATGAACGCATATCCCGTAGATGCCTTTACCTGCCCAGCCGCTGTGCCTATTTTAAGGATTCCACCGGATTCTAGTTGGAACGCGTAATCACTCATCGGGATACTACCCATTTCTTCCTTTTCCAATGCATACGGAATGGCCCCCAATTTAGTCTTCCAATATTCTTCCCAAAGTTCCTGATAATAGGGTAATTCATATTTCTTCGTACTAAAGACGGTGGTCTCCACTAAGGCATGCGTTTTACTGAAGGGTAATATATAATGAAAGCAGGTGAAATGCTCATGCTTTTGCCTTAAACTAAAATCCATTAAAGTGGCCTTATTTTCATCAAACGTAGGAGTATCTGTACGAATGAACTTGCCATAAAAATGCTGATAAAGTCCACCAGTATTTTGCCAATCTTCCTGGTTAAACCGAGAATCGGCAACTTTTTGGGCACTAACTGATTCACCAGATGCTAATAAAATATTGAAATGTCCATCCCCTTGAACCACTTCTTTGGCCAATCCTGCGACCACTTTTATATTTGGATTCTTAGGGATATATTCAGAGAAGAAATAGGAATAGAATTTCTCAGACGAGATGTAATGGTAATGAATCGGTTCCACACAGGATTTAATTTCCGCACCATCAGCGCCGACAAACGCTAAATGATTCCACTTTTTTTCAATTAAATGGGAATAGATTGGAGGATCATTTTGCCAGAAACACCAAGATTTCTCGGACCGATCTCCTGAATCAATCAAAAGAATTTTTAATTGAGGATCGCTAGGTGCTTGGGTTAATTCATACAACAATTGCAGTCCTGCCGCACCAGCACCTATAATTGCTATATCAAAAACCTCTGGATCTTTCAATATGATTTTGTTACTAATATTTGTTATTTTTCTAACAAGAAAACATGGAAAATGTTTTGATCAATGATTGTATTTTCTCTTTAGATACCAAATCACCACTATACTGACAATAATCCCAAAGCCCAGTGGAATCAATAGATTTAACCATTGCCAATATACTCTTTCTGATTTCACTTTCGCTTTATCCAAAGGCCTTAAGCTAACCGTTTTATTTCTTGACATCATCGCCTGTCCATCGTCCAACAAATAATGAAAGGAATTTAACAGGAAGTCTTTGTTGGCATACGTATGTTTCGAAAATGGATCAAATCCCAAACCCCAAGGACTCTTCGTTTCTAAATCCACCCCATTCAAAGCCACATCGCCATCGCCCACCACCACGATTCCTCCCGCGATTCCACTTGCTGCTACAAAACTTTTTGACAAGCTGTCAAAAGGTAATATCCGATTTCGAAAGGCAGACACAAATTTCCCCTCCACTAAATAAGCAATTACACGTGATCCCGCTACGTAATTCTTCGGATCAAACTCTTTTCCTGAAGCCGAAAAGGGTAGGGTCGCAGGTGCTTGTTGGACCTGTGTATAAGGACTCGTTTTCAATAAGGCTGTTTTCTGCAAATAGGGCGCTCCCTTCACCGTGTCTATGCTGGACACAAAATGTCCATACACGGCATCTAAATTCCGTGTAATCACTGAGCTTGGGTTACCTTGCAACAATGGAAAGGCGGGCCATGGCATTAATTCGAGGGATGGCTTGTTGCCAAAATTCCCCACCGCCAGCGGAATCGTACCGCTCAATTGAGCATCTTTGACTAAATCTGAATTCACGCGGATGCCATAGCGGAAGAGTAAATTTTGTAAACCTAGGTCGATGGGCGTAGCCACCAATCCTTGGTTTGCCACCGTATCCACCCGTATTCCATCCAGTAGAAATACCGCTTTCCCCCCCTTAACTAAAAATTGGTCTATTTTATACTGATCTGCCTCACTGAATTTCCGATCCGGCTGAATCACACAAATGGCATCTAAACCATCCAGCGTGGGCGAAGCCGATAAATCGACCGGATATAAATCATAGCGTTTTTTCAAACTAGAGATTAAATCAATCTGCTTAATTGCTGGCACATGGCTATAGTCTAAAAAGAAACCAATTTTCTTTCGGGCCTGTTGGGAAATAGCCGCAACCCCTTGCATGATTTCATATTCCATGCCCTCCACACTCTGATTTAACATTTCCTGCGGAGAGGATAATTTATTCCCTTTTAAAAGCAAAACACCTATTTGCGCATCTCCTTTTTCAATCAATACCCCTGGGAAGACCAATTGCTGTACCTGTTTCCCCTCTTCATTATTGACGACATTCGTAGGTGGAATCCCTAATGAATCTAATTGGAAGATGATTTTTTGTCGCGCCGACTCATCCGGATATTCTTCATATATATCAATCTTCTCGATCTCGATTCCTTGGCTACTATTCGATTTAAGATCTAAGAGCAATTCATCCAAGGCCTTCTCCATTCGCTTAAATCCAGCAGGCAATTTATTACCCCCTAAAAATACTTTAATGCGAATGGGGGCATCTTGTTGTCTGATTAATTCAATACTCGAAGCGGAAAGGGTGAATTTTTTCTCTTCACTGAGGTCAAAGCGCAATCGGATATATGGACTCAGTCCGACGAGCAATATGCCCATCGCGATCAATAGCAAGCCAATAAAGGGTTTAATCCGGTTTTTCATGCTTCTTGCAAACAAGAAAAGCATCCTTCACAGAATGCTTTTTCTTTTTATCCTTTATAAATCTTAATAAAACTTATAGCGCTTATCTTCAATTTTTGAAGCTTCTTTGATGGCTTCATTGATGTAAAAAGAAGCTCTCTGAGTGCCCATCGATTGAATTTGATTCTTATAGGTCGAGTAATCAGCTAAGGCTGGTGCAGGTGCACCTCCCGTTTTTTCAGCCACATAAACGCCATTTTCTCCCACAAATACTGTAGAACGTTTTCCGTTTTGTAGACCAGCGATACGACCTAATGCGATGGCATCTGGACCTGCTGTGTTCAACATACCATTCGATAATGATACAGCTGAAACAGTTTCAACCAAAGCACCCGCTCCATATTTTTGAGCGATTTGCTCTAATGGACCTTTGATCCCCGCTAATTTTGCTGAAATTTTCTCGCCCTTCAATTGATTAAGTACCATGTTCGAAAGTTCAGATTTGAAATCAGCTACTTTCACATTATCCTTTTCTGTTTTGCCAGTTACATAAGCCACGATGTATTGATTCTCTTGTTCAAAAACCTTTTTAGACCCATCGCCTACAGCGGTTTTATCATCAAAAGCCCAACGAACGATTTCGCGTGCATTGGCCAAGTTATTGATCGCCGAAGCATTTTCAGTCAAACGTTCTGCACGCATCATGATTAAACTTTTGTCGCTTTTAAGCGCTACCTCAAAAGCCGCTAAGGTTCCATTGGCATTGGCAAACGCATCTGCTTTGGTATAAACCCGATCCATCGTTGCCTGAGAAGAAGCAATGGATTTGTTGATCGCCGCCAAGCGGTATGAGGTATTTGTTTTGCCATCCGTTACTTTAACGATATGAAAACCAAATTCGGTTTCAACCAATCCTGGCATCAATCCTGTCCCTGAAAATCCGAAAACAGCTTTCTCAAATCCTTTGGCCATTGAACCATTGTTCTTAAAATATCCTAGATCTCCACCACTTTGAGCAGTGCCATCCATCCCATTCATTTGCGCCAATGTTTCAAAGCTTGCGCCTCCTTTGATTTGCGCTAATACTGCTTCTGCACGTGTCTTAGCTTGCGCTTTTGCCGAATCAGATTTGTTGGCCGGTGCAATCAAAATATGACTTGCACGAAGCGTAAACAACGTATCCTTCTTTACACCGCCGTATTTGTAGATCGAATACGTTAATCCATTTTTGAATGGACCGTAAATTCCACCTACTTGGAAAGTGGGTAATTGGCTCTTGACAACCTCAGGAATTTCTGCATAAGAAACTAAATAAGGCGTTCTCACATCTGAATTCAGCATTGCAAACGCAGAGTCATTAGGAGCAACCGCTAAGTCTTTCGCTAACTTCTTGATTTGAGTATAAAAATCGGCGGTATCTTGTTTCGTAGGAACCACCGGGAACGTTACGTATTGAATCGCACGTGTATTAGTTCCCTTATATTGATCTTTATGTTTGGCCAAATATTCTTCCAATTGAGCATCCGTCACCTTGATCGTAGAATCTGGGATGGAGAAGAAAGGAACATATACAAAACGAGCATCAAATTTCGCATTTTGCGTTTGATATTCTTTTTGCGCCTCATTCTGAGTTACATAATTGGACATGCGCATTAAGTTTTCGTATTTATTACGAATGCGATCTTGCGCTAAGGAAAGCTCAAACTTAGCCCAACCTTGTTGCTGCTCCACTGGCATTGTCTTCAAGTTTTTCAAAAACTGAATCACAAAAGTCTTGTCGAATTGTCCGGTTTGAGGATTAGTAAATTGCTGACGAACAGATGGATGGATGTTGTTTCCTTGTACCATGTCGATCAATTCTTCCTCTGAAACCTTGATTCCTAAGGCGTCAAATTCTTTTTTGTAAGCAATATCTAAGATGAATTGATTCCAAACTTGGTCTCTGATCATCGTTGCTTCCTGCTCGCTTGGGCCCTTGCCTGTCTGTGCGGTGTAATTGGCAGTCGCCTCTTCCACTTTTTTCTGGAAGTCTTGAACTTTAACGTTTTCGCCAGCGATTACGCCTACGACTTGATTACTTGACCCAAAAAGGGATGAATTACCTTGAAAAATATCACTTCCTACTAGAAATAACACTAAACTGATCGCGATAGCCGCTGCCGCAATTCCCGATTTCTCTCTAATTTTTGTAATTAATGCCATTGATAATAATTATAGTTTTTAATTCTTTTTTTGTTGCAGTGTGATGAACAAAAGAAACGCAAAATAATCACATTTTTAGTGAAAAAGCAAGCTCTTTTTTATTCATCAAAACCAATTAGGCTTTTAAAACAGTTGCTAAACTTTCTAAAAACCGGTCGGCGATTTTTTGATCAATCCCCAAACTAGGTAATAAACGAAGCGTATTTTTTCCAGCATAGCCACAGAAAATGTGTTCCTTGAATAAAAGGGCGTCTCTCACGGGGCCAACAGGCAGATCTAATTCGATCCCAATCATCAAGCCACGGCCTCTAACTTCCGTGACACTTTGGAATCCTTCTAAGGATTTAGTGATATAATTTCCTATTTTTTCTGCGTTTTGAATCAAATTTTCTTCCTCGATCACATCTAAAACCACATTTCCTGCTACACAGGCTAGATGATTTCCGCCAAAAGTTGTTCCCAATAAACCATAGCTCGCCTGAATGTGGGGAGCTATCAATACGCCACCCATGGGAAATCCATTGCCCATGCCTTTGGCAGTAGTCATCATATCGGGATGGATACCTGCAAATTGATGCGAAAAGAATTTTCCTGAACGGCCATAACCGCATTGAACGGAATCTAAAATTAATTGGGTCCCAGTCTCATCACATCTTTTTCTAAGTGCTTGAAGAAATGCGTCAGAAGCCACTTGAATTCCCCCCACGCCTTGAATTCCTTCCACAATAACGGCAGCATGTTCTTCCGTAATTTTTTCCAAGCCATCGATTTGATTGAAAGGCAAAAAGGTCACATGCTCCGTGCTATTGATCGGCGCGACAATGCTTGGATTGTCTGTCACGGCGACCGCTCCAGCCGTTCTCCCATGAAATGCTTTGGTGAAGGAAACGACTTTTTTCCTGCCCGTATAAAAAGAAGCAAGCTTCAATGCATTCTCATTTGATTCAGCACCGGAATTGGTCAAAAATAAGGTATAGTCTGGGTATCCGGATAGTCGGCCTAGCTTTTCAGCTAATGCTTCTTGGCCCGAAATAATGATTGAATTGGAATAAAAGCCAATATTAGTTAATTGCTCCGACATCCTAGCCACGTAGGTAGGGTGCGAATGCCCGATGGAAATCACCGCGTGACCTCCATAAAGATCGATATATTCCTGTCCATTTTTATCCCACACGGTACTCCCTTTGGCTTTCACCAATTCAATTGGATACAACGGATATACGTCAAATAATTTCATTGTTTGTATTGTCTATTACCTAATACCTATTACTTCTTACCTCTTACCTCTTACCTCTTACCTCTTAACTCTTAACTATTTCTTAATATCTATTACCTATTACCTCTTAACTATTACCTCTTAACTATTACCTCTTAACTATTACCTCTTACCTAATACCTACCACCTTCCACTCTTCAACCGCAACCCCGCGTCCTCATCCCAGCCCAGCATTAAATTCATGTTTTGAACGGCTTGGCCTGAAGCACCTTTTAAAAGGTTGTCAATCACCGACGTGATTAATAATTGGCCCTCGTGAACCTCCAAGTGCAAAAAACATTTATTGGTATTTACCACTTGTTTCACATCCACCGGCTGTGAGCTCCTAAAAACAAAGGGAGAATGTTGATAAAATGCATCAAACATGTTCTCTGCCTCTTCCTGACTCCCGGTAAAATTCGTGTATACGTTGGCCATTATCCCTCTTGAAAAATTACCTCTATATGGAATAAAATGGATTTTGGGTGCGGGATGTACCGCTGAAATCGTTTGGCGTATCTCGGAAAGATGTTGGTGCGTAAAGGTTTTATACACACTCACATTATTATTTCTCCAAGAAAAATGACTTGTTTCCGACAAGGATTGACCGGCACCCGTTGAGCCCGTAATGGCAGAAACATGGATGTCTTGATTCAATAAGCCTTTGGCCGCTAGGGGCAATAGTGCCAATTCAATACTCGTTGCAAAACAACCTGGATTGGCGATCTTAGTTGCCTCTTTGATTTTTTCTTTTTGGAACTCAGGCAAACCATATACAAAACCCTCCGACTCATCCCTGAAATCAGTACTCAAATCGATGATTTTGGTATGCCATGGAATGCTATGGCTGGCCAAGAATTTCTTGGACTCTCCATGTCCTGAGCAAATAAAGAGCACATCTACGGGAGTTAGCTCTTTCGTGAAAACCAAAGAACATGAACCCAAAAGATCCGTATGGACATCTGAAACTAATTTGCCAGCTTGAGAATTGGACATCGCGCAAGTGATAATTACATCGGGATGATTTATCAAAAGCCGTAAAAGTTCTCCCCCCGTGTATCCCGCCGCTCCTACAATTCCTATTTTTGCCATTTTATTGAGGATTCACTTTCCGGTGAATCATGGTTTGATTTGAAACTATTTTTGAAAATCCTCTTACGTCCTCTCCCGACCAGGCTTTATTCATTTCTCCATATGACCCAAAAGCCGATGACATCAAATCATTTTCAGATTTTATTCCGGTTACTTGAAATTGATATGGACTTAACTGTACATAAACCGTTCCCGTAACTCTATTTTGCGTATCGGACAAGAAGGTCTCGAAGTTGCGCATGACAGGATCTAAAAATTGGCCTTCGTGCAATAAATTGCCGTAGGTGTCGCCCAAGCTTTGTTTCCAATACAACTGGTGTTTTGTCAACACATGTTTTTCTAAGGTATGATGTGCCTTAATAATGATCAATGGCGCAGGGGCCTCAAAACCAACCCTTCCTTTAATCCCAATAATCGTATCTCCCACATGGATGTCACGGCCGATCGCAAAAGCGCCGGCACGCGCAGTCAGATCTCGGATTGCATCCACTGAACTTGCGTACGTTTCATCATTTAGGCCAACTAGCTCCCCATGTTTGAACTGGAGTGAAATCTTTTCTGGAGTCGTTTTGGTCAATTGGGTAGGCCACGCTTCTTCCGGCAAATAGCCATCCGAAGTTAAGGTCTCTTTTCCACCCACTGAGGTACCCCACAAACCTTTATTGATCGAATAGGCAGCTTTATGCCATTCTTGGACCACACCTTTTGATTTTAAATATTCGATTTCATCTTCTCTAGACAATTGCAAATCACGTATAGGCGTAATCACGTCGCATTCAGGTACCAAAATCCTGAATACCACATCAAATCGTACTTGGTCATTGCCCGCACCAGTACTACCGTGAGCGATGGCTTTAGCACCTAATTTATCTGCGTATTTGGCCACTGCAGTTGCTTGAAAAACACGCTCAGCACTTACTGAAAGCGGATATGTATTGTTTTTTAACACGTTTCCAAAAACCAAATACTTGATGCAATCTTGGTAATATTCTTCCACCACATCCAACGTAACGTGTGAAGTCACCCCTAATGAATAGGCTTTTTCTTCAATGGCCTTGAGCTCTTCTTTTGAAAATCCTCCTGTGTCCACTAAGGCCGAATGAACTTCCATTCCACGATCTTCTTTTAAGTATTTGACACAAAAAGAGGTATCTAATCCCCCGCTAAACGCTAAAATTACTTTCGGCTTGCTCATATTATTTTGATTTTCCTTTCGGTTTGAAAGGCATTAACAATTTCTCTTTAAACTTTTTCAATTGGCTAAAGTCAGCCATATTTTTCAGAAATATCCACTTCTCATCTTTTTCCTCATCCGTTTTCTTGACCTCATTCGGATCAAAAATCATCCCAGTACATAAACAAATTTTACGTTCGGTCCGTGTTAAAATATCATAATTTACACAGGATTGACATCCTTTCCAGAAATTATCATCCACAGGAAGCTCTGAAAAAGTGGTAGGTTCATAACCCAAATCGGAATTGATTTTCATTACCGCTAATGAGGTGGTAATCCCAATGATTTTGGCTTCTGGATAACGCTCTCTAGACAATTCAAAAGCTTTAGCCTTTACAGCTTTAGCCACTCCGTATTGTCGGTAAGATGGGTTTACAATCAAACCTGAGTTGGCCACAAATTTACCATGTTGCCAAGTTTCAATGTAACAAAAGCCTACAAAACTACCGTCCACATCATCTGTAGCAATAATCGCTTTGCCTTCCGACATTTTTTCGCGCAGATATTCGGGGCTACGTTTGGCTATGCCGGTGCCTCTTGCTTTGGCAGACTCAGCCATTTCGTGGCAGATTGACTCGGCCAATACAAAGTGCTCTTGACTGGCAACTTGAACGGTATAAGAATTCATGAATAGACGAAGAAAAAAATAAAACAATGAGACCAGGTATTCCTAGGGTCAATCAGACCCTAAAAATAAATCGTCGCCTTCGTCGGAGGGGAGATATTAAAAAAGATTTTACGTATTTTATTTTCATTCTCTTTTGTAAACTTTGGTGTTTAACCATTAAGTTTGTCTCAATTTAGAGGCCAAATTTCGATAAATCCTACCTTAATTCCCAATATTCCTACAATTATTTAATGGATAATGACAATCCCCTTCATGCAGAGACTTTGATTTATGCTTATGCACAGGGGTATTTTCCGATGGCCGATGACCAAAAAGGACTTCAGTGGTTTAATCCGGATCCTCGGGCCATTATCCCCTTAGATACCTATAAACCCGCAAAATCACTTCGCCCCATTCTTAATAAAGGTCTTTTTGAGATTCGTGTGGATACTCAATTTGAGTCCGTGATGCGGGCTTGTTCGATGCCTAGATCTGAGGAGGATGGAGTTTGGATTTCGGAGGAGATGGTTTTGGCCTATACGGAATTACACCGATTGGGTTTTGCGCATTCCGTGGAGGCTTATTTGCATGGCCAGCTCGTAGGTGGTCTTTATGGCGTCAGTATAGCAGCGGTTTTTTGTGGGGAATCCATGTTTTCAAAGGTTCCCAATTCCTCCAAAGTAGCTTTTCATTATTTAATTCAAATTTTAAATACGAACCAATTTGAATTGTTAGACACGCAATTTATCAACGATAATGTATTAAGGTATGGGGCAATTGAAATTTCTCGAGATACTTACCTACGGCGATTGGCAAAAGCTTTGAAAAAAAACTGTAAATTCGAATTGATTAATGCCCTATGATTATATCGCCCATTACACATTCGGAGGAAGTTGTTCATATTAAGGACTTGGACACCAACAAGATCATTGATTTGTATCGACGAGATTTTGGCATCGATGTGATTCCTGAACTAGGAAATTTTCCGCAGATCGGAATTTACCAATGCAAGTCTAGCTTACTTCGCTTTTATGCCCACTACGAAACCATTGCGGGCAAGGATGCTTTTTATTGCCAGTTGGCCCAAAAATACGCCTCCTATTATTCCGAGGATAAATGGGAGTTCAACGCCGTGCTTCCTTATTTCAAGAAGAAATCCAAGGTGTTGGAAATCGGTTCAGGTAATGGCTACTTTTTGGATAAATTAAAAAAGCTTCAAATAAAGGATATCACGGGATTGGAAATCTCCAGTGATGCCGCAATGACATGCCAACAAAAAGGCCATCAGGTGATTAACTCGCCCATCGAAGCCTTGGACGAGGGCAAAACTTACGACGTCATTTGTTCCTTTCAGATATTTGAACATTTACCGAATGTGGATGCAACTTTATTGAAATCCATCAAATTGCTCGAAAAAGATGGGCTTTTAATGATTTCGGTGCCCAACAACCTTTCCTTGTTATTTTCGTTGGATCCCTACCATACTTTGAATTTACCTCCACATCATGTGATGTTGTGGGATGAGATTTCACTAAGAAAAATAGCCAAGCTTTATGATTTAGAAGTGGTCGACATATTGAAATCAGAGGCTACCATCTCAGAGAAAAGCCGTATTTATAAATTGCAATTGGTCGGTATTTTCGGGTCCTTTTTTGGTTCTATCTTTCATACATTGACTCGTTTTTGGGCAAAAAATCTGATGGGTCAGCGCTATGGTGCGGCCATCATTGCGATTTATCGAAAGAAATAAAATTCAATTTTTCGTGCTTTTGAGCTACCTTTGAACTTTTTACAATCAGTTTATGTCCAAGTCGATTTTAGTCATCAAGTTTGGTTCTTCCTCCATCACCCATGCAAATGGGGAGGTGAACGAGCAGACGTTGGAAAAAATCGCAGCCCAAGTAGCCATCTTACAACCTGATTTTCACATCGTGTTAGTTTCTTCTGGTGCGGTGGCCGCAGGAAAATCAGTTATCAAAAATTACAAAGGAACTTTGTCAGAACGTAAAGCAGCGGCGGCTGTCGGCAATCCACTTTTGATTGCCAAATACAACCATTATTTTCAAAAATATGGTATAGCCATTGCCCAGTCACTCTGTGAAAGGCATCATTTTTCGCAAAGAGAGCAGTTTTTACAGTTGAAGGAAACGTATCAGGAACTTTGGAAAAATGGGGTGATTCCAATTGCCAACGAGAATGATGTCGTGAGTAATGTGGAGTTAAAATTTTCCGACAATGATGAGTTGGCGACTTTAATTGCCACCGGCTTTGGCGCAGAAAAATTGTTGATTAGTACCTCAGTGGGTGGTTTATTGGACACAAATAGTGAGATCATTCGCCATGTACAGAAAATAGATTCCGATATTTTATCCGTAGTTAGCAGCGATACTTCCAGTACCGGTTTGGGTGGAATGATTTCTAAATTAACTTTTACCCGACTCGCTTCTAGATTAGGCATTAAGGTGGTGATTTTTGGCTTAGAACAAGGCCGCGGAATAATCG
>Ga0214921_10003842_pt1 | contig 22706 bp, 25 predicted proteins | sample LL1505_MetaG_FD_177992 | JGI IMG/M metagenome (GOLD analysis project Ga0214921, IMG submission 177992) | Freshwater microbial communities from Lake Lanier, Atlanta, Georgia, United States - LL-1505 | ecosystem: Environmental > Aquatic > Freshwater > Lake | place: USA: Georgia | collected... | reverse complement strand
TGCAAATCAAGCACCAATTAAACAAAAACGTGAATATAAGAAAAAAACTCCAGAAGAGAAAGCTGCAAAGGCTGTAAAGGCCATCAAATCTGGAAAGCCAGTGAAACTAGATATTCTACTACCGACACCTCCAGTTGAAGAAACCACATATGATCCAAAATTTGTAGAGAGTATTGCACCACCAATTATGATCAGTGAATTTATAACAGTAAAGGTAAAGAAAATAAAATGTCAAGGTAAGGATTATTATCACGATGCAAACTCTGGAAAGCTCTATGGCATTTCAGTAAATGGGGTTGGTGCATATAAGGGGCGTTATAATGCTGAGGAAGATACTGTAGATACTACATTTCCTGATTCAGACGTAGAGGAATAAATATGCCTCAGTAAAAATTTGATTTGTTTTTATTTTAAAAATACAAACAAACCAAAATGAGCATTGTTAGCGCCAAGGAACTCAGGGATATTCTAACCCAAGTGCAATCTGATGAAAAAATTCCTCTAATGGATACTGCAGAAGGCTGGCTCCATTGGTTTAAGAAACGTGGCGACCGTTATATTAAGGATGCTGCAAAACTTGGTTACATGGAAGTAACTCTGGATCTACCAATTGAAATTGCAGAGAGTATGGATCGTAAATCATTGTTATATATTCAAACTACTATGAAAGAACTTTTAGAAGATTGTTTCGTAGGATTCGTGGAAGATGAATATAATGAGAAGCCATTATGCAGATTATTCATTTCATGGAAGTGATAAAATTGATGGCATACCTGAATTTATTAAATGCATGGAGGTAATTATTAAGAATGTTGCATCAGCTCTACTTGCATATTCTGCACATTATGCTGCAACAAAGTTCTACAATTATGCCTGTATACCAGATGGCTTTGTAGGATATCTTAGTGGCCTAATTACTACAGGAAGTCCTGTATGCCAAGCAGGAATTCAAGTGATTTCTAATACTCAAGTGTCATACTCATCAATGATGATGATGGGTATCACACGCATTATAGTAGATGTCGTGGCACCTGGAGCTCCAGTTATGCCAAAAACTGTATAATTATAATTTATTTCTATTTCTAAATAAATATTGTTTATAGGCAGCCATATATTCTTTATCTGTCATTATTGGTATAACTTTACCATCTTTAATAATAGGTGTTGGTTCTCCTTTCCATCTTGAATCACGATGACTAAGTTTTACATAATGTGGATTACTAATATCAAAAAGACGAAATTGTATTTTTCCATCCAATACAACAGTTGGAAACTTGTAACCAAAGGGTCTTAATATATAATAAAATGTTTCTAAATTACCAATTGTATAATTTATATTTGCACCTAGAATATTTTCTGCACGATAAAAAATATCTGGCATGGGTAATCCAATATGCGGATCATTTTTAAATGAGAATTGTGTAGAAGGAATCCTCAAATAAGATGCATGCAATATATGAGTGCTTGGTGTATCTTCAATAGGAAACCATCTCTGCCATTCTAGTTTTATTTTTGGATTAATTTTTGGATTAATTTTTTTCAAGTTATCGATGAAATATTTAGAATTCGGTACAGATAAAAAATGTTCTTTTAGTTTTTCTAGATTTTGATTATAATTAGTTTCATTTTTAATTACTAGGAACTCAGAAATACGCGCCTGGTCTTCTTTTGAAAGTGTAATCTGTTGGGTCATATGGCCCAATTCTGCGGCATTAGCCCATTTTATTTCTTCATCATCCATTCTTACTCGGGCTAGCGAGTTTTATTCGTTGTAGAGGGTGAAAGTGAACGAGAGAATGTAGATGTTCCCGTTACCGAACGCGTGTAAGGACGGGTTGTTGGTATTGCAGATTTCGTATGTGTCAAGGTTGTTGAAGTGCTCTGACTTAGACTTCTAGTTCTTGTAACAGATATTGTAACTGTCTTAGTAAATGGCTGAGTTGAAGGAATTCCTGTCTTACTTCTTGTAATAGAGCCAGTGACAGAATGAGTTAATGAGCGTGATATTGTTAAGGAGACTGTCGCTGAGCGAGTATTTAATTGAGATGGTGCAACGGTAACTGCAGGACTTGGAGACCTCGTAAATGGCATGGTTGTAGGAATTCCTGAATTACTTCTTGTGATGGAATTTGTAATTGAATGCGTTAAGGAGTGTGTTCTTGTTAAGGAGAGTGTTCCTGAGGTTGACCGAGTTAAGGTAACTGACTTGGTATAGGAGGGAGATACTGAACGAGTATTCATTTGAGATTCTGGAACTGTTACCTGAGGACTTGGAGACCTCGTAAATGGCATGGTTGTAGGAATTCCTGAATTACTTCTGGTGATGGAATTTGTAATTGAATCCGTTAAGGAGCGTGTTCTTGTTAAGGAGAGTGTTCCTGAGGTTGACCGAGATAGTGTAAGAGATTTTGTAAGAGATATAGATACAGTAGGGGACATAGTTAAGGTTACTGACTTGGTATAGGAGGGAGATACTGAACGAGTATTTAGCTGAGATTCTGGAACTGTTACTAGGGGACTTGCTGACCTCGTAAATGGCTGAGTCGTGGGAATTCCTGATTTAGTTAATGTTAAGCTAGTAGTCTGGGAACGCGTAAGTGTTAGTGATTTAGTCAATGTTAAAGAAATAGTAGGAGTTACACAAGGAGATGGAGAACGTGTAAGTGTAACTGTTAGTGATTTAGTAAATGGCCGAGTGGTAGGGATTCCAGATGCAGTTATACTAATAGATTGTGTAAGAGATTTAGTATACGTTGAAGAAATAGTTAGTGTTGGAATTAATGATTGTGTCCTCGTGACAGTAACAGTTGGTGTTCTAGTGAAGGGAGGTGTTGTTGGAATTGGACTAAATGAACGTGTCAGAGTTGGAGTAAATGAATTACTTCTTGTAAGTGATACGGTGACAGTTCTAGTTACAGAGATTGTATAAGAAGGAGAGATGGATACTGTAAGACTGCGTGTTAGGGTAGGTGATTGTGTTATTGTAAGTGAATTAGTCTGAGTGAGTGACTTTGTAAGTGTCGGTGAAAGTGTTAGCGATACACTCTTTGTATAAGAGCCAGAAAGTGTGAGGGTAGGCGTTGGACTTGCACTTGATTGCACTGAAACTGTATTTGTCAATGATCTAGTCAGAGTTCCAGACCTAGTTAAGGATACTGAAACTGTTGGAGTTAATGGGGCAGATGTTGCAACTGGTGTAACAGAAACTGTATATGTGCTTGTTCCAGATGCAATAGATGGAGTGAAGACTCCAGAATTACTTTGAGCAGGTGAGCCTGTGTAAGGGCTTCCTGTAACTGTTATAGTTAGACTGGGGCTCGTCGATTTCAATGAGCTGACTGTAATATAGGGGCTGCCTGTGAATTGTTGAGTCTGTGAAACAGTAAGTGTTGGACTTGCTGTAACTGAAATAGTTGAGCTAGGAGTTACCGAAGATAAAGCAGATTGTGTAACGGTAAATGATCCTGAGCCTGTAGGAATTCCAGATAATGATATATTTGAACTGGGTGTAAGAATCCCAGTTGATGATAGAGATATAAGAGTTGAAGGACTTGTCCGCATAGATGCAGTTAAACCAAGTGAAGGAGATGCCAAATTTGTTACAGTGACACTTGGTGTGGCCGAGGGCAATACAGTTGGGCTGACTAAAGGAGTTTGAGTGGCCGAATATGAAGAACTGGGTGAGAGAACTCCTGAGGGTGATAGACTCTGAGAATTAGAAGAAGATTGTAAAGAAGAGCTGGTTGCAAGAATTGTAGTAGTTCCCTGTGTAACTGTAAATACAGGTGTCACAGTTGCCAATACAGATGGACTGACTATAGGAGTCCCAGTTACAACTGAAGTTCCTGAAGGAGAAATCAACGATGAGCTTGTTGCAGTGAGAACTCCAGAAGGTGTAGTGACCTGTGTCTGGGTCCCTAGGGCAGACTGAGTCGGAATTGGTGTTGCTGTTAAACTAGTTACAGAGGTTGGGCTCAATGTTACTGTAGGACTTTCTGTCATACTGGTAGTTGTGCTAGAGCTAGAACTTCCCTGTCCTGATACAGTCGCCGTGAAACTTCCAGAAGTAGATTGGGTTGAACTCGTAGAGGCAGATGTATAAGCAGTCAATGATTTTTCAGGAGTGAAGGATGCAAGGGGGCTTTGACTGGAAGATAGCGATATTGACTGTGTAATAGACCCAGTATTAGTTAGAGAATTTGCAAGACTATAACTATTGGTCACCGAACTTGTTGCAGATACAGTAATGGATGGAATTTTTGATAAGCTGCCAGAAGATGTCTGACTTGAACTCAGTGAGTCACTTGAGCTATATGTAGTAACAGCAGATGGAGTTCCAGATAGTGTCTGTGAAATAGATGAACTTCCAGATGCAGTGGTTTTTGGACATGCAGTCAAGGAAGCACTGGCTGACGGAGAAATACTTGAGCTAGGAGATCCTATTACGCAAGCTGAAGGGCTTGCTGATGCCGAACTAGCTGCTGATGAGCTGACTGTTACGCTATATGATACTGTCTTGATTGCAGAGTTTGTCGTTAGACCAGAAGCACTTGGGTAGGCTGTAGGGCTTCGCGTGCCACTTGGGGAGCGTGAGCCAGAATTACACGCAGTTGCAGACCTACTCCTTGAAGGAGAACCTGACACACTTGGCGAACCAGTGCCCGTAAAAGTTTTCAGGGGAGTCCTTGATTGTGTTGAACTTGTAGATGCACTTCTAGAGCTCGATACCGTGGAGGTCTGTGATGAATTCTGTGTTAATGTGCTCTGACTCGTGTGCGTAGGAATTACTGTCAGAGTAGATGTTCCACTGACTGAAACAGAGCCAGAGCTTGAATAGGAATCATGAGGTGATGGAGAATTAGAGTTAGAGAATGATGCTGAGGAAGTATACGAAATCGTTTCAGTTGACGACACAGATGAAGATTCACTTGCAGTCTGAGCTCCAGAAGTTGTAGGATTCTGAGTTAGGCTCACTGTAATTGTTGGTGTCCAAGTGTTTGTTACAGTTTGCCGAATAAAGGTAAATGTCTGGGAAGGTGTCGAACTGAGACTCTGGCTCTTGGTCTGACACGAAGTTGCTGAAGTGGTTGTGCTCAAACTATATGTTGGACATGCGGTGGAAGTCTTTGATTCAGCCATGGACCGTGTGCCTGATCGTGAAATTATCGGACTCAGTGTATCTTTCAGAGTTCCACTTACAGTTCCAGTGACCGATGAAGTTTTGGATTGTGAAATAGAGCTTGTCAGAGTTCCAGAATGTGTAGAAGTCTTTGACTGCGATGAACTTCCAGAAAATGTTGAAGTCCCCGTGTTACTTTTAGATTGTGCGGCACTTCGTGTATATGATAGGGTGCCCGTTATTGTTGCAGTAAGCGATGGACTCACAGATGGTCCTGGTGCCGCAGAAACAGTTGGTGTAACAGAAATTGTAACAGTTTCTGTTCTAGAAATACGCGGAGTTACCGAAACACACGTTGACGAAGTTGATGTTTTACTTAGTAGACCTGTGATTGTTAGCGTAGAACTTGTGGATGGGGAAACTGTATTTTTAATTGTTCCAGTCGGACTTGCAGAATCTCTAAGGCTTCTAGTAATTCTTGGCGTTACAGTTGAACATGCGCTAGCCGTTGATGTCTTACTTGCCATTAGAGTCTTGGTATCAGTTCTTGTTACTGCAATGCTTGCTGAAGAAGTTCCAGTTGCTGTATTGGACTTAGTTAGGAGTGTAGAGCGTGAGAGGGTCGATGACCCCGTTGGCGTCTTTGATTGAACCATTGACCTAGTCTGACTTGATGAGCCAGTTGATGTCTTGGAAGAAGTTATAGAGCTAGTTCCAGTGTTTGTTACTAAGATACTGCGTGTTGCAGCTTGAGATCTTGAGAATGATGGAGAGGCAGAGGAAGTTCTTGAACCACGGCTTGTGAGTGTGCCACAAGGACTACCTGTAGAAGTCTTAGATTGTGCAATTGTCCTTGTCATCGTTGGACTCGCACTAGATGTCCGCGATTGCGTTGAAGATCCACTTACTGTTTTAGAAGCAGTTGTAGTCTTAGTAGAAGTAACACTTCCCGTGTTTGTCTTTGAAGACATAGATGTAAGAGTTCCTTGAGGACTTGCACTAGCAGTCTTTGTTACTAGTTGCGTTTTCGTGAATGCTACAGTGGGCCTCATTGTTACCGATGCGAACTGGGATGGTGTAGTAATTGCACTCGCCTTAGCCGAGTATGTAGATGTGGTAGTTTTAGTGGATGTCTTAGACATGGTCCCAGTTGCGCTTGGAACTATGCCTAGATTACGATCAAGATTCACTTCTTCTAGGACTGGGGGAGTAGTAGCCACCAGGCCTATTGATAATAATATAACTAGCCACCTCATGCCTATCTATTATAAGCTTAATGTTTCATTTTTTATGTAGCAGCATTTAATGCAGACCAGGAAATAGGAAATCTCGTTTCCAGAAGTTTACTTAGTTCTTCAGCATACAGACGAATTTCATGTTGAGCATCAGGACTTAGACGTAACTTGCACAAGCGTGCATATGCATACAAGGAGGCAGTCTCAATGAACTCTGTATGCATTGATTGCGGTAAAATCATTCTAGCAACCTCGGGAGCCACATCAGCCGCGAGTAATGAATTATATGTTTCTACTGCCGACTCAGTTAAATCTTGCATACATTGTCTAGCAAGGTCTGCATTATCACTCGGTGTAGTCTTTGACCCCTGCTTGAGCCTTGGGTCCCTAGCCCTGATAGAGCCTACCTCGGGCAAATAGCACTCTGGCTGAGAATCCACATAACGCCTACTGACCTCATTACGCGCAAATCCAACCGTATGTCTATACCACTCACGGGCAACAAAGATTGGCATCTTAATTCTGAGGCGCACCTGGGGATGAAAAAAAGGACTCACGTGATTGTGCTTAGCCAGATAATTAATAAGTTTCTTATCAGCCTCTACTAGCTCATTGGACTCCTTGGAAAAACTCACACGTGCTGCATTCACTACAGTCAAATCGTCGCCAAACACACCAAGAAGCTCAATTGACCCTGACCCATCAGAAAGAACCTTGGGCATTCTAACTATGCATGCAGGATGTAGTTTAAGCGAGATATATGTAAAAAATTGAACCAAGCGACCGATTTACGTAATGCACACTGTCAATAATGGAATGCAGAATGTGTTATAGCTATATTTATGATACAATTGAGCAACCATATCATATGGATCATCGTTTATATAGCAAATCCATTAAAGATAGGGTTGTAATTGGTAAACTAGCAGATTCATTTATCAAGATCCTTTATAGAATAAATATTATCAGTATTCTCACAGAGTGTAATAATGAGGTGCCCTTGCCAGAATTTTCTGATGAAATCACATATACCAATTGGCTATGGACAAAGGTAGAATTTGAATATCCGCAGTTATTTTCTGAATTTTATGAAGAAATTCAGGAAATAACTAAAACATATTTGGATTTTGTGAAACATAAGTTTCGTATTATTCTGGGAAATCTATTTACAATTCATAGGGATCATACAGTAAAAGAATATTATGTAGAAAAATCTCTAGGACCAGTTCCCTTCCACGAACTCGTTCTGATCAGAATTAAGGCAAATCTGCCTTCACCTGAATATAAGTCAGAGCTATATTCCAGAGAGGACATTTATTGTTAAACAATCGGCTGAAGTGCATTTGAGAATTTCAGTGTTGCATTTGTCCGATGAATTTCTTTTGTTAGACTCCATGCCTCCTCAACTGTAGGTAACTGATTTGCAGTATCCTCTAAAATTTCAGGCTTAGGGAATCCATTGAATTCTGATGCGGTCGCGGACGTATAAGCACCCATTAAGGGAAAATATAGCCAATCCCCAACTTCCAACTCCTCCATCGGCCCCTTGGCAATTACATCTAAGCTATCACAAGTGCGACCAAATAAGGTGGCCTCTTTTACACGCCGATCACTTGAAGAATCTTGAGGAATACGAATAAATGCAGGTGTTTGATGATCAAAGGGAATACAGGAGAAATGTCCATAGAGAGATTCATCAATTACATATCTTAAGCCATTTGGTCCTTTTTTCTTCGCAATAACTTTTACAAAGAGGTCCTGACTTGGCTGAGCAAAGAATCTCCCAGGCTCAGCAATCATAACACGATTCTTTGGTACTCCCTTTAAAGTTTCCTGAATTACTTTTGCAGTTTCCATAAAAGCGGTTGGGTCAGAGGAGAATCCTCCACCAATATCTATAATCTTAGGGTCGTGTCCATATTTTCTTAGAATCGCAAATCCAGTCTCTGACGTATATTCTATGGCATCCTTGTATTGTGTTGGATTCTCACATCCAGATCCAACATGGAAGGAAATTCCAGTCAAGGGAATTAAGGAAGTCTGTGCAATCTGATCCAACTCTTTTTCTGTCGCACCAAATTTTGCCGAGAAGGGCATTTTACTCTCTCTGTCATTTACTGCAATTCTGACAAATGCATTACCCTTCCATGAACACTTGAATAACTTATCACACTCCTCAAGAGAATCCACGACAGTAGTCTGAATTTTCTTTTGACCAATAACTCCAATATCCCTTTCAGATTTTAGAGGATGTGCATATATTATTTCAGGCTTAGGCATATCATACGCCGTATTACACTCTTGCACATCATGAACTTCTCTTAGACTAGCGCAATCAAAGTTTGCCCCCTTATCAATAAGTGTCTTTAGGAGAAATGGCTCGGGATTACACTTAACCGCGTAATAAGGCTTAATTGTTGGGAGTGCCTTTGCCCATGTTGACCATTGGGACTCAATACGTGACTTACTAAGAACAGCTATGGAACCAGATGCCTTGGGAAAGGATGATACGAGATGCCGGAGGTTTTTCAGCGTGGTAACGATATTATGTGCAGGGAAAAAAGTTTTGGGCATCAATTTTTTGGAACTAAATAGAGTATCTTAAACTGTTTAAGCTATAATATCGGTTTTCAATAACATCTTGCGGAAGCCAGTATTTCTTTCCATTTATCTTTGCAGCATACATACCCCGTGGCTCAATATTGCCAGGATCTCCAATTACCCTATTGCCTGAAACTATTCCTCCATCAATTCCTACTGAACCACAAGAGCACATCTTAAAATCATAGGTATGTCTACTTTCAATGGTATCTCTGCAAAGCTTACAGAAAATGGCATGTCTTACTTGATAATAAATGACACCACCATATCTCAATGATGGCATGTATGCCTTTAGTTGTATGATGGGTTTAATTTTTAGAGTGAGTTACATCTATCTAAAAATCCACATGCCTAAACATAATCGTTATATTTTCACTATGCAGTATTAACCCCAAAGGCATAATGCATAAGGACAAGATATGTCTACTTAAGTTCAATCAAATCATTAGGCCGATTATAATACTTTAATGAAAAAAATACAATAAGAAAGGCTGTAGGTATAATCCATAAAAAAGAAGATATATAATCTATCTGGTCTGTATTTGTAGTATTTGTCATCTTTACTTCTTTGCAGTCTTCTCTTTATACATGTGAGACCACTCCGGTCTATACGAAGTTTCAAGAAGCTCAATTGCCAGAAGATGCAATTCTTTCTCCTTTGGTGAAAGCTTCTTGACAAACTCCTCCTCATCCTTCGTCAGGGTATGGGTCTTTGGCAATGTGTTCATATCCATGTATATGGCTGCTATATAAAATAATGGAACTCATTTTTTATAGCACGATAAAGTAAGATGGATCCACGGATTCTTAGACTCAAGACTACCGATGAAATGATGCAGATTTTGATTTCGAAGGGCAAGCCATTTGCCTCTTTTAAGAAAGGTGATATAATCAAGGTCTGGAATAAGATGCGTAAAGGATATAGTTATACCCTAGAAGAATCTCCTGGTGAAGGATTTGCATCAGATTTCAAACCTTATGCCACCCCTGGAGAAATTTTGGCAGGAGGGGCATTTGAAGGAAAGTATCTGAATGATTGCCTTCTAGAATTTCCTGCAGAATGGTTTATTAATGCAATTCAAATGGGCAGCTTGCGTCCTGGTGCTCCAGATGTTTCAGTGAATCTCTTTGGAGTAGATTCACGGCAACCTCTTTCTTTCTGGAAAAAGTCTGGCTGGCTCCCTTCAAGCCATGGCGGCAATAAAAAGGCACAGCATCCCGAGTTATCTGATGCAAAAATAAATCCCGATGAGCGCGGATGGTTTCAATGGTATTGTAGGTATTGGATGGGACGCCGAATTCCAGTGCTAGACCGAGTTCAGATTTCTCGTTGGAAAGCATTCACTAGGCACTCAGGTCAGATCAAGGCAAATTGCAAGCCAGGAGATTTAGAGTGCAGGCCCAGACAGAGACAAGGGATTTTCCAGTGGGCACATAATCCTTTTCTTTAGAGATCTAGTAAATTTACTTCAGGTTTATTATATTTTACTAGAACTTGCCAAAATTGAGAGTCCTGTGCAGTATCATATGCGGAATAATCATGGTCTCCATAAAGTTCCCATCCATCATGAATATAATCCATAATTGTATTCTCAAACCATGAATTATTATTACTAAATTTATAACTAATAAGAGTATAATCAATAACTAATGGTAGCGTTGGTTTAGAATATCTAACTATTACCTGTGAAATATGCGGACCTATGGTCTTTATAGAACCACGCAGATAATAGCCTTTCTTCAAATAACTAATAATAGTATTAATAAATGATGTAAGTGTTTTAGTATCCATAGTAAAAGGGCTTGAAATTACTTTATAATCAAGGATCTGTGAATCATTATTCTGCGATGTCTGACTACTAGATGACATTTGATAATAACTACTAATATGTATTTACAGTTTCAATTTTTTAACACGATTGCAATAATTTATCTATTCGCACTCGTAAGACCAAACTGAAGTCCCGCCCACCATACAAGAGCTGATAAGACTCCGCCCCATGTGGAATCTGCCAATGCGAACCACAAGGGATATTTATCAAAAGTAACTATCTGAGTGAAATCATAGACCACGTAGGTTGCCATACCAGCTAAGAAAGCCCGAGGGGCTGAGTGAATTTCTGAAATGAGGTATCCTAGTGCTAAGTAAACAGGAACTGCACCCCAAAGACGCACATTCATTGATCTATCTGCCTGAATATCCCTCACTATTTCCTGCACAGCAGGCCCTTGAATGAAAAGCCAGGGTAAATCGATCACAGCTGTAAGCAAGGCTAAGGCCACAATCTTTTGTATAGTATTCATACTATTATACTATACAAAAGAAGGGGTAGCGTTTTTTCTTCAACTTCTTTGGCCCCAATACAATTAGATATGGGATCTATTTCATTAGAGGCTTTTGACGAAAATCTCCGTGGACGTATAAGCCAATGGATTCTTCCTTCCGAAACTTGCTCCCTGCCAAATGGCTTTTATGACCAGCTTATTTCAGGTTCTGCACCTTTTCAAACGCATATCTTATTATTATCTAAGCAAGATTCTAAGGCATGGCATTTAGCATTCCCTTGGGAAATGACCTTTATCCCGGAATCTCAAACCGACTGGAGCTTATTTCTATCTATACTACAACACTTGAAGACGCCTATACTAGTTGTAACAAGTCCAAAGCTGCTGGTGCCACAGGCATTCTGGCAAAAGGCAATGATAACCCCGAAGTCCCCTACGTTTATTTGCCTCAAGGATATTTCTTCAGATGTTCAACTTACGGTGTTACCTCATGCAATCTTCCTTCCGAAACTTGATTTAATAACTGATACACAATTCATAAAAACCACCTCAGGATTTAATGCTGCTATTCAACAATCCATACAAAATCTAGATCTTCGAAGTATCTACCGAGAGCTTCGAGGATCTGGTGCTAGTCTCTGTCTGTCAATGATTGATTCGCGTTTAGGAACTCAAGGTTCGGTTCAGCTTGTTGGTTCTATGCCAACTTATAATGCTACATGGTTTTATCCAGAAATTAATGGAGCCCTGCGGCTTCATTTATCTGATTTGCGATCAATCCTGCGAACAGTTACAGAGAGGTTAACTGAATAATTGTATTTATTTAATGGAATCATATGTTAAAGAAATATCTAGACTCTTCATTTCTTGAAGAGCTTGAACGTTCCCTTCTTAGCCTTGAATCCAAGCTTACGAAGAGAACGAATACGACGAAGGCCAATTGCATGCTTCTTCCTGCTTACAATGCGACCCTTCTTTGTCTTCATTAAATCCTTACGGGTAAGACCTCCCGGGGTATGTCTAGCAGTCCCATGCCAAACCTGAGCCTTTGAGCCAGAAGCAGGCATTTTACGCGTAGTAGAACGAGCCATTATAATAAGAGTCAATAAAAAAGATTAAATATATTGGAGAAGTTAGAATGTCTAGGGAACTCCTTGGATTTGTATTTATTGCTGTTATATGTATTATACTTACACCATTCTATAATATAAGTGAATTTCCTAAAATTAAGAAATCTGAAGAAAAAATGATACAAATCCCAGAGGCTTCAATGGCTCAAGCAAAATCATCTAAAACAATTATTTTATTATCGGATAGTTTTCTACCAACCACCTTTGCTGGATCTGAAATTAGTGCATATGAAACAATTAAATATCTTAGATCCCGTGGTCATAAAATAATAATTATGGTAAATAATTGGAAAGTTGACGAATATGATGGATTTAAAATTTATAAATATAATATTACTGATTCATTTTGTAAGACACAAATCCAAACAGCAGATTTTATATTCTTTCAAATGGGGTATGATCCCAAAAACATGGAATTACTAAAAGGGCGCTCAAATAATGTATTTGTATTTACACATTTAATTGAAATGCACCCATGGTTATTACAACAAAAAATGCCATTTCCAGTTACAGTAGTATACAATAGTCATATGACACAAGATACAATGCCAACCTTGCATCCAAATATGCGAATGATCCCATATGTTGAAACAAGTAAATTTAAGAGTCTTCGTCAGAATACAATAAATAATGACATAGTATGTTTAATTAATTGTAACAAAAATAAGGGAGGCAATATGTTAAAGAGTCTTGCAGAAAAAATGCCTGATGTGCAATTTATGGGAGTTAAGGGAGGTTATAGTTCACAAGTAGTAAATTCAAATACAAATAATCTTATATATATTGAAAATCAAAAAGATATTACGGTTGTTTTTAAGAAGATTGGAATTCTAATTATGCCTTCCAAGGATGAGACGTGGGGTCGCACAGCGGTAGAGGCGATGGCCTCAGGAGTTCCAGTAATTCACAGTGAATCTCCTGGTCTAGTTGAGTCTGTTGGTGGCGCAGGAATTATGTGTATGCACGATGACGAAGATGCATGGGCCAATGCAATACGACGACTTATTGGTGATAGGGCATACAGAGAACAATTAAGGCAATATGGATTTAAGAGAACTCGTGAAATTGAAATAGAACAGAATAGAGGTAGACAGGAACTGGCAATAAAGATAGAAAATTAATCTTCAGACTCAGATTCCGAATCAGATTCAGCAGTCCCAGTGGCAAGAGGTTCTTTAATCTTTTTACCACCTGGATACAATCTTATATTTAACTTATTAAAACTAAATTTCCTATGTCTTTCTAAAATAAACCTTGTCTGCCATGAAGATTTTATTAGGCCCGCATTATATAAATCTCTAAATGAAACATGATATTTTCTGAAAATATATGCAGCATGCTTCCTGTATTTATTTATAGAAAGTTTGTAATTCATGCTTTCTTCAGATGATTGTATAGTATTTACTGAATCATTCATATCCTCCTGTAAATGATGCAATGAATGTAGATGCTTATGTAAGAGATCTCTTCTTCCGTTGAGCACCAGTCCATACATTCTTCTATAACTTGCATTAAAATTAGAAATATATTTTTTTAATTCTAAAAGATCTAATTTAAAATCTGCCCGTTTCCTATAAGTTGTTAATAATATATTTTCAACTCTTTTTTTCTTTTCTTTTTTTCTCCTATAAATTTCTCTAACGTATGACCAAGTATCTATATTACATCCTTCAATAATGCATAATGGAGTATCGTTTGAATAATGCTCATACATATAACATAAGGTGTGAAAACGATGGCCGCAGATCAAGGTTGTAGTAGGAACACTTTCAGTTGATTCCCAAGATTTCTTACAATATAGACACCCATCATTAAAATTATCAATTGGAGAATTTGTTTCTTTCTGAATAACATTGGTTTGTGTTTCTAGAATATCTTGATCGACCTCATTTCTTCTATAATCATGTTTAATTTCAGGTATTTTTATAAATTCAAGCCATTTCTCAGCATCCTCAGGATATTTTTCAATATATGATTCTAACTTAGAGAATGAAATAAATTCATTTTCTGGTTCTAAATCCATAAAATATATACTATACAAATGTTTAAACCTAGGGTACTATTTATATATATCCAGGTAAAAAATTGAAGCCTGGGTGTTTCCATTGCAAGTAAACACATGGTATATGAATATAAGACAAATGAGCAGGGATTCTATGTTTGCACAATTTGCTCTGAGGTGAAGGAGAAGCAAAATACAATGCATTATCATATGAAGAAGCACGAGGGTAAAAGAAGTTATGAGTGCAAGGACTGCGATAAGAAATTCTTTCAGAAATATGCACTTGATGATCATATTAAACTAAATCATTCTAATGAGCCCCTAGTTGAGATTAAATGCCCATTTGATAATTGTCAAGAGACATTTATCAAAAAGGAACACTGTCGAATCCACATTGCGCGAAATCACTTGAAAAAATCAATTGATGCATTAATTGAGAAGAAAGCTGATTCCAAGATTCACACCTGTATTCCTTGTAATCGTGAATTTAATTCATATCCTGCAATTCTTTATCATGCAATGGATCATATGAAGGCTAGCACTGAATTTAATGATAAGTTAAAGATTATCTAAATTATAATTACCAACTGTCATCCCCCTTCCTGATTGAAAATCAATACACCTTACATTATTTAATATTCCTTTATTGTGTAATTCAATTAACGCCCTATTTGGACCAATATTATATTCATAATATGTATTATCTGGATGCATTACAGTATCATCAAGAATAAAAATGCTTTCTTTATGCGCAAGGTATCTACAATTTTCTAAATCAGCCTTAGCAACCTCATAATCGTGTCCACCATCAATAAAAAGCAAATCAAAGGTTTTTTCAGGGAAGTCTTTAATAAATTTGGGAATTGACATAGTGCTATCTCCAATAATCAATGTATGCCTTCCTGGATATGTTATATCAATATATTGCTTTCCAATAAGTGAATATCCGTGATCTCCAAGATCAAATGAAATAAGATTTAATTCAGGATTATTCTCCAACATAATTTCTGCTGAATGGCCTGCATTAAATCCAATTTCTAGTGCAGTTTTAATATTTTTAGAAAAACTTGCTAATTCAACTTGTTGATCAGGAACTTCTGATATATTTCCTTCAAGTTCACTAATTCCCCGTTCTAATAAGTATTCATTTAGAGGCATAATATATATATTGTTTATTCGATTTAAGTGATTTAATATTTATTCTAAGTTGAATCACCCGTGACCGTAGTAACTTGTATAAATAAATTATAAATATTATAGCCAAGTGCAGCAAATCCTAAAAGTAAGGTTGCTTCAAAGAATGCTCGTGTTGTTTCCTTACCATAGTAGCCAATTACGAATAGCACAGGTGCAACAAGTAAAATATGGATTAAGTTTACCCATAAACTTGATGAACCTTTTATCCATTTAGTATATAGCCTAAAGAGATGATACGTGAAGATAACGATAGACAATATAATAAGACACATATAAAGCCACTCCGGAGAACCGGCCCGCTGGATGCCTACATATATAAGCAAGGGACTGACAAAGAAGATGTGAAAGAGGTTCAAGATAACGTGGTGATCAAGCATGTTCTAAGTGTGAGTAAGGAAAATAAAGAAAATATTATGCACGTATTTACTGACGGGGCATGTCCAAATAATGGTAAGCATAATGCGAATGCGGCCTGGGGGGCCCTTCTTGTATCAGATTATGGTTACATAGTGCTAGACCGATTTTCAGGAGCAATCCCTCTATCTGAATCTCAGACGAATCAGCGCGCAGAGTTAACTGCTTTATTAAGAGGTCTGGAAGTCGCCGAGAAACAACTTACACGTGATAACCAACTCAAAAAAATCCAGATTTGGTCTGATAGCCAGTATTCAATTAATTGTGCATCTGTTTGGGGACCCACGTGGAAAAGCAGAGGATGGAAAAAACAAGGTGGTGAAATTCAGCATCTTGATTTAATTCGTGTTTTAGTTGAGAAGACACAGGCCCTGGGATTCAAAATAGAATATAAGTGGCTCAAGGGGCACAAGGGGGGAGACTCACAACATGTATTTCCTTGGAAATTCAATCATATGGTTGATGAGCTGGCAAACAGTGCACTGCGTTAGTATGCGTTAGCATTAGCATAGGCATTAACCACCATGCACCACTACGCGCTCCTTCTTCTCCTTTTCTGTTAAAATTTCCTGTTGAAGTAACCAATCCACAACATGCTCTCGTTGGTCTCCTTGCAGCTGAATAATATCATTTGCCTCCTTATTCTGATGAACTGAAGTAGAGCAACTAAATGCTTTTGCCATTGCTCTTGCAATTCGCTTTTGATCTAAGTCATCATCTAGACCCTCTATAATTGTAAGAGCGCGGGGGCCTATTTTCTGATAACGAATATGTATCTTTCCTTTCTCAACAAGCTCATCAAACATATCCATAATGGTTGATGAGTTTATTTTTAGGGTAATTTCAATTTTAACACCCTTGTTTTTTCCACCAGAGTCTTGCTGATTTTGTTCCCTTAGCTTCTCTGGCCAAATCAGAATCAGTAGTATGAAATGTCTTACCACATAATAAAAACGAACTAACACGAGCATAGCCCCATTGCTGTTGAGTTGCACCGGGTCTATGTCCAGTTCGCCATGCAGCCATTCCGCGATTATATGATTCTTTAATAAAACGCAATGGAACACCAGTTACCTTGGCACGATCTTCCAAGGATTTTACATTTGGAAATTTTCTGTTCCATGCAGCCGTATAACCAGATTTACGCGTCTTGATACCTTGGTCAGTCTTAAATCCCAGATATGCCTTCGGGCTCTTCCACGACCTCGTGCCAAATTTCTTAATTTCCTTCTTTCTCTGGGTTCGCTTTCTCTGTGAAAGACCTGCAAAGTATTTGTAAGGTGCAAATATTTTACGCGTCTTCATGCTACTCTTACCAATTAATTTAATCAGAAAACATATCACCCGCAGAATCTAATAAAGCTCCAAAGCCCAATCCACCCATTATAGCAACACCAAGTGCCATAAGAACCAGGCCTCCAATTTGTGAGCTGCTTTCCTTTTTATCGGATGATGCTTTCTTAAACATTAAATAACCGGGTATGAAAAATGCCATACCAATTAATATAAAAATAATATTTGCAAGGGATAAACCAATACCTAATCCAAATCCAGTCTTAATAAGAGACTTCATAGATACTGTATTTCTCGCCATTATACTATTAGACTATAATTTTTTACTTTATTCTAGTATATCAATAACTTTTTGAGCCTGGTCAATTGAGCATTTCACCCATGCCTGTGCATAGGCCCATGATTCATTGCACATATAGAGTTCAGGCATATCCGGTAAAGGTTTTACCGAAGCCTTAGAAACCAGATTAAAATCATAAGGTTTATTGGCCACAGGGGCCCAATAAGAGCAACCATCAGACCATGGATGAATCTTGAAAAACAGAGGATCTGGAATCTTCTGACCTGGAAACAGAGAACAAATTTGTGCCATAACCTCTTTTTGAACTGCATTTTCATTTTTCTTTGCTTTTGCAATCCATTGTTCTGCTTCTTCACCATCCGTATAAGAAATCATAATGGTGCCCTTGGTAGGATCCATAGGTAAAACATAGCGAATTGGTAAATCACAGATAAATTTATTCATTCCTGCAAACCAAGCTTTACCATTTTCCAATGGAAACACAGCATACATACGAACCAAAGGACGCATTTTTACCTGTTCTAGAATTGGAAGGCCCTTAAAACATGGTATTTCTGCTAATGCATTACGTGGAATAGCTACAATTACCCTTTTTGCATGAATAGATTTCTTAGATTTTACTAAAATTTCATAGGAATCTTCTTTTTTTATATCTGCCATTTCGTGTTCCAATAGAATATCAACTCTTGGAATATCTGCCTTCATTTTATCAATTAAAACAGAAAATCCACCCTTTATTATACAGAATCCTTCATGAGTTCCTAATTCATGGTAAAGAGAATAGAGTGCATTTGATGCTTTTAGAGTATCTAATTCTGAACGATATTCATAGCGGTCAAGTAGATCTTGTGTTTTTTTGGCACCCATACTTTTCTGAAGAATCTGTTTTATAGTCATGGATTCTAGTGTTTCATCTGAGAGTTGCGGTATACCCAGATTTTCAAAAAGCGACATAAAATCAACTGGTTCTGTGCCATCGGCAGTTCTCCAGTCCATTTTACCTCCAATAGGAATAGTATCAATTCCATATTCTTTTAATAAGGCTAAGACTTGATGATGGGTCTTATGAATTCGTCCTGCGCCTGCCTCCCAGCTTATGTCTAAACCATTTACCTTGGTGTGATAAGTATAGGTGCGACCACCAATTCCCTTATATTTTTCTAAAATACAAATCTTAGCCTGGGGCATTTTCCGTTGGAGTTCTCTTGCACAATACAGGCCGGCTATGCCGGCTCCTATTATACATATATCATACTGAGAATGGTTCATTACTAATTAAATGCATCATTTAATGTTTCAATAACTGTCGCCGTATCGGAGCTCGTAAATTTTCCAAGGAACTTAGAGTCCTTAATAATAGCAAAGGATGGAATTTGCTTGAGTCCACAGTATCCCAGCGTATACTTATTCTGATCAATATCACACTTATACCATACAATTTTAGTATTAGATGCCTGAATTTCTGAGTGATTTAGCCTTGTGCAAGCTCCACACCAGGATGCCGTAAAGTAGACCGCCACCTGCTGCGGATTCTTATTTGCTGGATTTAAAAGGTTCTCGAACTGCTCTTGATTCTCTAGGGGGGTCATCTGATTTTTCTGATTTTTTATAAGTATTTTTAAACATGTAAAATACGTAACCACTAAATGCTAAGAGACCAACGCTAAATAGAAGAACTGGAACTGATGGAATTACTTGCATTCCTCCACCTTGTTGAATAGCTGAAAACTGGGGCCTTTTGCCTAATAAAGCTAATGCGTCCTCTGGATTTTTCTCTAAACTATTAGTTAAAGCCTTTGATACTGAACTTACCGCGCGTGTTGCATTCTCTGCTGCATGCACTGCTCCAGAAGCAGCTGATACCTGATGGACGGCGGCATCTTTAGCTTGAATACCAGTCTTTGCAGCTTCTTTTCCTATCTCTAATGGTAATTCCTCCTCAAGCCTCGTTAAAACTCCAGTTAATCCCTTGCTAGGATCGATATCTTTTATATTATATTCTTCTGCAGCTCCTAATGCAGCCCCTGTTGCCACTGCGGTTGCGATTTTTGTCACTCCGCTAAATCCTATTTTAGAAATTCCTAGTAAAAATGATACGCCGGGAATTCTAGCAATTCCAGTTTCAAAAAGACTTTTTGTGTTGAATATGAGATTATAAATATCATATAACCCCTGTATAACCACTGGAAGGAATAAAGGGAGGAGTATAACATTTAAAATTCCTAATTCGTAATCGCCTGCTATAAATTTATTTATAGGAATAACGAAAAATATTAATGTGGTTAGTGCATACATAGAAAACATTAATGGACTTAATCCTTTTAGAGTATGTTGCCCAGGTTGTGCAGGTTGTGCAGCTTGTCCAGCTAGACCCGCTAAGACAGGTTGACCAGAAAGACTAGCTAGACCTGATAATGCAGATTGTGTAGCTGCTATTGGTGATCCAAGTGGTGCTGCTGCTGCAGCTGGTGGGGGTGCTGCAGCTGCTATAGGTGCTACAGCTGCTATAGGTGCTGCTGCTATAGGTGCTACAGCTGCTATAGGTGCTACAGCTGCTATAGGTGCTGCTGCTATAGGCGGTCCAACTGGCCTAGGTGATACATTTGCTCCACCCGCTTGCTCATAATTCGGATTTACTTCTGGTATAGAAGAATCACTAAATATACCTTTTCCAATTCCAGTTGGTCCATATAATGGTATTCCAATTCCATGTTTTAAAATGGATTCCTTCTCACCACATGCCTGTGCAATATCATAAAAATACCAAAATCCAAATAATGGAATTATACTTAGAATCTTTAAAATACCAGTCATTGGACTTCGTAAAGCAAAATGATCAACACCGATTAATCCTGTAAAGGGTATAATTGTAAGTATTAAATACATAGTATATGATATTTGTGAGCCGCCCCAATATGCACCCTGTGTAACTTTTGTAGGAGGAGGGCCTGATATGTCTTTCCAATCCATTCAGCTTCTACTGTCTGGAATTCAATTAAATAGTAAAAAGAACACCCCCAAATCCATCGGCAATTCTTAAGACATTATGATTTACACCATATACCCTCGCATGAAAGCTTGATGGGATTGTGGTAGAGTTACCATTTTGATCTAATGTAGTAATGCTTGCTACAACACTAGGCACCAGATTCACTTGTAGAACAATAGAATCCATGCGACTTGCATTTAATGAACCACATGGTTGGGCAGATTCTGGATCTATAGCAAAACTATACGAATAAGTATAAAAATTAGTAGGAATGATCTTATGAAATTGCCATGGTTGAACTAGACGAAAATAGCCAGCATCGCGAAGCTGGAATCTATCAAATCCATCTAATTGTAATACTGTATCTTGAAGAATATCTTCCCGTGTTCCCTGTTCATATATTCCAAGTGAACTATAATTAAAATACTCGTGATATCTTGTCATATCTTCCCGCTGAATATACCAGAATAATTCCCTGAGAGGATGATTAAATTCTATACGTAAAGTTGCAGAAGTAGCACCGGAGGATATTGCTAAGGGTGCGGTATATTGAACCTGTTCAATTAAATATTCGTGAGATGAGCTAACAAACCGACGACGTTCTTCAACATCTAAATAAATATAGTCACCCCATAACATCATGTCAGTAATAGAGGCTGGATTGATTTCTAATGTGCTACAAGCTGGCCCAGCAAGAGCCGATGAATAAAATAATTGATTGAGAGGTCTTAATGTTAAATTAATTCGAATTGGGTGATATTGTAAAGCAATAAGTGGTAAAGCTAGACCAGGGTTTCTACAGAACCAGAATCTTAGAGGAATATATAGTTTCCGTGGACCGAAAATATTCGGCTCAACAAAGCCATTCATCTTTCCAATCATATTATAAAATCCTAGCTGTTTATCAAACGGTGTTGTATATGTCGATAAGATTTCCATCCATTCACCATTCTGTCTATCAATCTGCTGCTCTCCAATTTCTAGAGTAATTTCTTGAATTAGAGCATGTCCAATAGAATTCACATATGATACAGAATCTCCCGTAGTTAGAGTAAGAGCCGGTAAAGTAACTTCTAATATAATTTGACTCAGGAGATCACCCCGACGTGGGACCAAGCATGTAATACGTTTTCCAAAATCGGGTGTGCCATCAAAATACATTGGTTGACTCTCAATTGCAAAATTCGTATAACGTCTATATACCATTTTAAACCAGGTCATCTGAGGATTTCCAGTAAGAAACACATCCTGTTTTCCATGTGCAACTAATTGTAATAATCCTCCTTGGCCAGGCATCTACAGTTAGAAAAGGAATTGTGATTAAGCGGTTGATACGCCGTGCTAAAATGCCGTAATACGAAAATAATATAATATAGATTAGAATGACGTCACTTGATGTAGATATATTGAGAGTTAGATTAATTTATGCAAGAGGGACAAATCAAACTCTTTCGGCTAATAATGTTCTAGTAACTGACGGCATTGGAGGGACAAGATGGATAAATATAAGCACTATAAATGCCGGTCTTGGATTTAATACGATTAATACAACTGCTTCTACATTTACGTCTTCATCAGGAAATACTACATTTTCGATACTTGATAGTTCAAATATTGGTCTTATACCTACTAATAATGGAGCTGCAGCTACACTCTTTTCTAAATCATTTGGTCAGATTGATGTTCCTGGGCAAAGTTCAATTTACTCATTTGATTCTTTAAGTGGATCATTTAATAATCAATTTAGTTTAACTGGAACTGGCATTATTAGTATTTCAACAAATACTTTAACAAATCAGATTAATTTTTATTCACCTAATGATGCTACTTCCAGTTTATCATCTCTTATTAAAAATATGAGTTCTGTAAATACTACTTTGACAAATGCGATCAATTCATTTCAATCACCATTTTCTACATTTTTATATTCTATAATATCTAGTTTCTCTACTTCCCTTGGTCCAACTGTGCAATTTCCCCGGTTATATTCTACATTTTCCACATTCTCTACCGCCCTTGGTCCAACTGTCCAATTTCCCCAATTATATTCTACATTTTCCACATTCTCTACCGCCCTTGGTCTAACTGTCCAATTTCCCCAATTATATTCTACATTTTCTACCTTCTCTACTGTTCTTG
>Ga0214921_10003841_pt1 | contig 22711 bp, 20 predicted proteins | sample LL1505_MetaG_FD_177992 | JGI IMG/M metagenome (GOLD analysis project Ga0214921, IMG submission 177992) | Freshwater microbial communities from Lake Lanier, Atlanta, Georgia, United States - LL-1505 | ecosystem: Environmental > Aquatic > Freshwater > Lake | place: USA: Georgia | collected... | reverse complement strand
CGTAGTTAGTCGATGAGCCTTTATTATTAATGACAGAACTACAGCCCGATAGGATAGCTATCAGGCTGTAGATGAGACATTGCCTATAAAATATCCGCCGCATGATCAGCCAAACGTGAACGTTCTCCTCGTGCCAAGGTAATATGACCTCCATGACGCCATCCTTTAAAGCGGTCAACGACGTAGGTGAGACCAGATGAACCCTCGGTTAGATAAGGAGTATCAATCTGGGCAATATTACCAAGACAAATTAATTTAGTTCCAGGACCGGCTCGGGTCACTAAAGTTTTCATTTGTTTTGGTGTAAGATTTTGCGCCTCATCAATAATCACAAACTTACTTACAAAAGTTCTACCGCGCATAAAATTCATACTCTTGACTTTAATCCTTGATCGAATTAACTCTTGTGTTGCAGCACGACCCCATTCACCTGCAGAGTCATCACTGCGATGAAGAACTTCTAAATTATCATCAAAAGCACCCATCCAAGGTTGCATTTTTTCTTCTTCAGTACCTGGTAAGAAACCAATATCTTCACCGACAGGAACGGTTGCTCGGGTAATGATAATTTCGTTATAACGTTTGCTATCTAAAACCTGTTCAAGGCCGGCGGCGAGTGCGAGAAGAGTTTTACCGGTACCCGCTTGACCAAGCAAGGTCACAAAATCGATTTCAGGATTCATCAGTAAATTCAGAGCAAAGTTTTGTTCGCGATTTCGTGCAGTAATGCTCCACACATTATTTTTTTGATGAGAAAAATCTTTGAGCGTCTGTAGTAATGCAGTTTTACCATTAATTTCTTTTACTTGCGCATAAAAGGGTGTGCTGCCATCGGTGTTTTCTTGATAAACAAATTGATTGACCATCATCGACATGACCAGTGGACCTGTGATGCGATAGTACATGGTACCTGATTTACCATCACTCCAACTCTCCATCGCTTTGCCATGCTTTGGCCAAAAGTCTGCAGGAAGCGCAAGCACACCTGCATACATCAGATCTCGGTCTTCAAGTACCTGATCATTAAAATAATCTTCTGCGGGGAGACCAAGGGCACGTGCTTTAATGCGCATGTTGATATCTTTGGATACCAACACAACTTCACCATAATTTTTATGTGTTTCTTGTAATGAGCGAACCACACTTAAAATCATGTTGTCGCCTTTACCTTCAGGCAAGCCCTCAGGTAATTTCATTTCTTTTAAATCCGTTTGGAAAAATAATTTTCCAGTGGCGTCTTTATTACCTAATTTCGATAACGGAATACCCTCATCAAGGGCGCCACTTGTGCCATCGATCAAACCATCAAGAGCGCGACTAACGGTTCTAGCATTTCTTGCTACTTCGCTCATTCCCTTTTTATGATTATCTAGTTCTTCTAGGGTAGTCATTGGTAGATAAACATCATGCTCTTCAAAGCGAAATAATGAAGAAGGATCATGCATTAAAACGTTCGTATCTAATACAAATAAACGTATTTTGTTTGAGATATCAGTACGTTTATTTTTTAAATTACCACGGGTAGGCTTTGCAGGAGCAAGCTGTTTCATTTTGTTAATTGTGTCACGTGCTATGTGAGACGCATGAGGTGGTGGTTCAATTACTTCGTGAGTACTTATTTCGTCTACTTCATCATCAGCAACAATGGTAATAGCTTGAGGTGTTGGTGGTTTTTTTAGTTCCGGTTTTTTTATTCTAGGAAGATTAATTTCATCAGCTGTTTGGGTTGGTGCTGGGGGGAGTGGCATGCACTAGCTCCTTATGGTTATAAAAGTAAAAGATAGGAAACATGAGAAAAAATCGCATCGATTGAAGCGATTTTTAAAATGAGGAGAAAAAGTTCTTGAGTGAAGTTTGTTTAAATCTTGGGGGGAAGATTGCCTATCTCGAGTCGTTTTATCAAGATTTTTTGAAACAGTGAACAAACTTCGATTTCTTTGCATTAACTATAAGTTAACGCATATTTCAAGACATTGCAAGCACGGTTTTCAAAACATCTTCCACATGACCAGCGACCTTTAAACCACGCCATTCATGACGTAATTTTCCTTTAGAATCAAAGATGAAAGTACTTCTTTCAATCCCTTGAACTTGTTTGCCGTACATGTTTTTTGTTTTGATGACGTCAAAAATCTGACATAAAGTCTCATCTGCATCAGAAATAAGTTCAAAAGGCAATTCATACTTTCTTTTAAAGCTTTCATGTGATTTCAAAGAATCTCTTGAAACTCCAATAATCAACGTGTTCGCTCGAGTAAAAGCGTCAATATTGTCACGAAAGTTACCTGCCTCGATGGTGCAACCAGGAGTCGCATCCTTTGGGTAAAAATACAAAACGACATTTTTACCTTCACAAGAGGAAGGACTAAAAGTTAATCCAGAAGTGGCTGGCAGAGAGCACGCTGGAAATGTATCACCAATTTTTATGGACATTCTTTATCTCCTAAATTAACAATTAAACGATCTATTGTAAGACGAGTTCATTACTATTTCTTGTTTTCATGAGTTTGGCATCATCATTAGTTCTCCGCTACGATTTGCAATCTGCTCAAAATATAGCGGTAGACTAATTAGGTGTTTTGTTTGACCTGTTGCTTTCCAAGAAGCATGTAAAGAGCGCATATCAACGCATTGATGTCCTTGAGCAATCCATCCTTTTACAAGTTGTATAAAAAATGGCAATAGTTTTTGACCTTCAAGCTCAGCATGTAAAGTAAAGACTTGATCATTCGGATTTTCGGCGGTTAACTTTAATAAGTAATGGACTGCATCTTTTGCATTCATTTCATTCACCCCTAGTAATTCATCAAAGGTGGGGAGTGTTGTTGGATATTGAATATGATGCGATGAGCCCTCATTAAATTGAATTCGATATGGAACAAGGTTGACAGGGGCACGTCCATCAGAAGAATAAGGCATGTGCCACTGATCTAATTGTTGGAGTGCCTCTATGTTCATTTGCCATCCAGCTGCACCATGTGTTTGGGGTGGTTGATCAAAGATATCGACAAAACGATCAAATGATTGTGTCATTTGTGAAATAGTCCAAGCTCGATTCGCATAGCGTACTTGATCATGCCAGACAATATGATCCCAGGTATGAATACCCACTTCGAAACCATCTTTAGCAACAGCTTGCATAATATGTTTTGCCTTTAAGCCAATATCAGGTGCTGGCAAAAGAACTCCATAGCTAAGGGTCTTGAGCCCATAGTGTTCAATGACGGAAGTACGAGAAACCTTTTTAAAAAAACCAGGCCGAAAGATACGCCTGAGGGCCCAACCCGTATGGTCCGGCCCTAGACTAAACAGAAAAGTTGCTGGGACACCCATTTGCAGTAATTGTTGTTGCAAACTAGGAACACCTTCTAGAGTTCCTCTTAGTGTATCGACATCAACTTTAAGGGCAATACTTCCCACAATTAGTGATCAACTAAGCGACGAGCTTTCACTACGTCATAACGATAAGCTTCAAAAATATACTCTAATGCTTGAGACATTGTTGTACTAGGTTTCCAGCTAAGTTCTTGCATCGTGTTCTCGATTTTAGGCACACGGTTTTGGACATCTTGATAACCTGTTCCGTAGTATTGAGCAGAAGTTGTTTCTTGAATGACCACTTGTTGTGCTGAGGCTTGATATTCAGGAATTCGATTGGCAATATCCATCATCATATGGGCTAATTCTTTTACTGAATAGTTATTGTGTGGATTGCCGATATTATAAATTTTGCCATTGGCAATATCATTTTTATTTTCAATAATTAAACTGAGAGCATCAATACCATCGTCAATATAAGTAAATGCTCTTTTTTGAGCACCACCATCAACTAAATTAATGGGTTCACCGCGTGCAATATGACCTAAAAATTGTGTAACCACTCGAGAGGAGCCTTCTTTCGAAGTATAAATACTATCTAATCCAGGACCGATCCAGTTAAACGGTCTAAATAATGTAAATCTCAGTCCCTCCATACCATAACCCCAAATGACGCGATCCATCAGCTGTTTAGCGCAGGCATAAATCCAGCGAGGTTTATTGATTGGCCCATAGACCAAAGGTGATGATTCAGGATCGAACTCCGTATCAGGGCTCATTCCATAGACTTCAGATGTAGAGGGGAAAACGAGATGCTTTCCATATTTATGAGCAGAGCGAACGATGGGTAAGTTAGCTTCGAAATCAAGCTCAAAAACCTTCAGTGGTTCCTTGACATATGTTGCAGGAGTAGCAATGGCAACTAGTGGCAAAATCACATCACATTTACGAATATGGTATTCAACCCATTCTTTATTGATCGTAATATCACCTTCGAAGAAGTGCATTTTAGGGTGATTAGCAAGATCACCTAAACGATCGTCTTGCATATCCATACCATAGACATCCCAATCAGTTGTTTCAAGAATGCGCTTGGAAAGATGGTGTCCAATAAAGCCGTTGACGCCTAGGATTAAAACCTTTTTGCTCATAAGTGAATTCCGCTTGTAAATAAGTTCTATTTTATGCTTTTGTTGTGCTTAATAGAATTTGTTGAAGATCTGTTGGTAAAACCTCCTGACCATCACAGACTAATTGCTGCACGAGGATGGCACGATCATCTCCGCAAAAGCCATAGATTCGATTATCAACAACTTGTAAGCCAAGTAATTGATTATTTTGACGGAAAGGGGGGCTAGCCAACATTGCTTGATGGATGATGTATTTTTTACTGGCTATTTCTGTAAAAGCGCCAGGATAGGGGGGGGCCACAGCTCGAAAGAGGTTATAGACTTCTTGTGCATTTTTTTGCCAATCAATCTTGCCATCTTCGGGTTTGCGAGCGCCAAAATAACTACCCTCTTGAAGTCGGTTTGGACGTTTAGGTAATTCACCTGACAATAAATTAGGTACTACTTCTTCAAGAATAGTTTTTGTAAGGATTGCCACTTTATTAAATACCTCATAGGCAGTTTCGTCTGGAAGTATGGGAATAGCTTTTTGATGAACAATATCTCCCGCATCAGGTTTAGCTTCCATGATATGTAAGGTGGCACCTGTTTTAGTTTCGCCATGGAGGACTGCCCAATTAATGGGTACTCTACCTCTGTATTTAGGCAATAAAGAGCCATGCATATTGAGCGCAGCAATTTTGGCAATTTCTAAAATCTGTTGCGGAATCATAAACCGATAATAAAAAGAAAATAGATAATCTGGTTGGTAGGATCGCAGTTGATTCAGCAATTCGGGATCATTGAGGTGACTTGGGGTGATGAACATGATCTTTCGTTCAAGACATAAATCACGGACTGATCGAAACCAAATATTTTCTGTTGGCGAGTCTTCATGGGTAATGACTAAAGGTATCTTAAAGCCATGATCCAAAAGAGTACAAAGACACTCAAAGCCTACGGTATGGTATGCAAAAACAATCGCTTTATTATTGCTCATCCTGCTCCAATACTCCCATGACCACATATCGAGGGCGTTTTCGTACTTGTTGGTAGATACGCCCCACATATTCCCCGAGTAGTCCAAGTCCAAATAGGAGAACTCCCATGAGGAAAAAATTTAACGCAAACAAGGTAAATACACCCTCTACCTCAGCACCAATAATAAATCTTCGAAACATAAGATAAATAAACAAAGTGGCTGATCCGAGCGCTAAAAAGAAGCCAATTAATGAAAAGGCCTGCAATGGCAGTACAGAGAAACCTGTAACCAAATCAAAGTTGAGGCGAATCAATTGATAGAGGGAGTATTTTGATTCGCCAGCAAAACGTTCTTCGTGATTAATATTAATTTCGATAGGGTTACTTGCATAAGTAAAACCTAAGGCTGGAATAAAAGTATTTAACTCTTTACTTTTTTTCATGAGGTTGACGATACGACGGTTATAGCCCCGCATCATACAGCCCTGATCGGTCATTGTTATTTTAGTAATACGATCACGTAATTGATTCATTGCTTTTGAAGCATATCTCCTAAAGCGCGAATCTTTTCTTGCTATACGAATTGTGCCGACGTAGTCATGTCCTTTTAATAATAGATCGACAATACGATGAATTTCTTCAGGAGGGTTTTGTAAATCAGCATCTAAGGTAATAACAAAATCACCTTTAAGGTAGCTAAAGCCAGCCATGATAGCCATATGTTGCCCAAAGTTACCATTAAAAAGGACAACACGAGTTGTATCTGGACGTTTCTCAAATTGAGCAGCAAGCTTTGCTGCAGACTGATCACGACTGCCATCATTAACAAAGACGACTTCGTAATGAACCGAAAGGTCAATCACTAGCTTGTCTAGTGCGGTATAGAGACGCGTAAATAATTGATCTAAGCCATCTTCCTCGTTATACACCGGAATCACAATAGAAACCAATGGTTGAGATGGGATTTTAGGCGTTAGCTTTTGTAAGGAATCAGAAATTGTCTGCATTCTTTGATTTTATGTTGAATTTTTGAAAAAGGGGAAAACTCAAATTTCTTGTAGGGCAAGTTGCAAAGCATGCACCACACGTTCCACATCGGATGTTGTCATTAATGGAAATAGTGGCAAAGTGAGTATGGCAGAACCTACGCGTTTTGCCACTGGAGTTTTATCCGAGTTATAACCTAATTCCCGGTATAACTGAAAGTTACTAATCAGGGGGTAGTGAACGCCAGTCCCAATATTCATATCTTTGAGTTTTTGCATAACCGTTGCACGGTTTATACCTAATTGATAAAGTTTTTCAATCGGTAAGACGACCTGAAACATGTGCCAGTTGGAATTCGTAAAGTCTTCTAGTGGGAGCTCTAAACCTTGTTCTACCAGCCTAGTATTCTTAAAACAAGCAAAATAATGTTGAGCCAATGTTTGGCGTTGCTTCATCAAGTCAGGCAACTGTTTCAGTTGATGAATGCCAATAACGGCATTCACATCAGTTAGGTTATGTTTCCCTCCCAAAACATCAACATCCATTCCATCAAGACCAGTCCTAGTTACGCCTTGAATGCGTAATTTTTGTGCCAGAATTGCTTCTGTATCGTTGTTCATCACTAGACAACCACCCTCAATTGTTGTCAGGTTTTTATTTGCCTGAAAACTAAAACTGACGAGATCAGAGGGTAAATTGTTCGCGCTGCCGATGGCTTCACCAAGCCAAGTCGAACCTAAGGCCTGTGCAGCATCCTCTATCACTCGTAGATTGTATTGATCAGCTATTTGATAAAGACGCACAATATCCACTGGTAGTCCAGATAGATAGACAGGCATAATTGCCTTTGTCTTAGGTGTAATAGCAGCTTCGATGAGTTCTAGATTGATATTTCGCGTTTGTGGATCAATATCCACAAATATGGGTCTTGCTCCAACCGCTAAGATAACATTCGAGGTAGAAACCCAGGACATCGGAGTCGTGATGACTTCATCGCCCGGTCTAATATTTGCAATGCGTAAAGCAATTTCCATCGTGGCGCTACCATTTGCAAAACAGCGAACTGTTCTACCGCCAAAGTAATCTGATAATAATTGTTCAAACTCGAGACATTTAGGGCCATTGGTAATCCATCCAGAACGAAGTACATCACCCACCGCTTCAATGGTTGCCTCATCAATCGTAGGCTTTGTAAATGGTAAAAAAGGAGAGAGATGGTGGTTCATGGGATTGGATCCTAAGAGCGTGCCAAGATATAAACGCCTAGCAAAATAATGCCAATTGCAATCAGTCTTTGAGGAGTTAATGCTTCACCAAAAAGAAAATAAGCAGCAATCGCATTGACAACGTAGCCTAATGATAAAAGTGGATATGCTACAGAAACATCGACTCGAGATAGGCCAGCAATCCAAGTTATGACAGATAGGCCGTATAGACATAAGCCAGCAATAATAGGAAGGTTGGTGGCAAGATGACCAAGAGTAGTGATTAAAGTACTTGGTGCAAGAGAAACCTCTCCTAAACGCAGCGTACCAGCTTTGAGGAATAATTGTGCACAAGCATTTAATAAAATACCTGCAAATAGATAAGTAAACGTGGTTATATTCATCGATTATTTTTTAGTAGGTTTACTTATTATGATACGTAAAGGATCTTCAGCAACAACTTCCATGGGGAGGTTTTTTTTAAGAAGTTCTTGATAAAGACCAGGAGTCATCAAAGCAAATTCTTTTTTGTTAGGGTTTGCGAGCCAAAGTGCCATCCATTCTTCTAGCGTGGGAATCCATTTTTCAGGTTCCTGAGAAATTCCAAATGCAAGTTCATCTTTAAAGTCAACCATGATTAAAGGGTGTTCTAAATAAAATGGAACAGTATGATCTAACATTCTGACGCCATACAATGGATCATCTTTAAGTATCACTGGTTTCGCCTTCAGGGCAAGATCATAGCCTGAAAGAACCCGCCCTACTATCTCATGCCCTGTTCCAGCGGTTAGGGAAACCACTATCATCGTATTTGAGAAAAGCAAAATACTTTTTATGGCGTTTTTGCGATAGATCCATGCTAAAAAACAACCCAATAAGCCAATAAGTAGCGAGACCCCGATGATTTTTGCATAAGTGGCATATCCTTGCGCTTCATAAACCTCACCTGTTGACGCAATTTTAGGGACAAAGAAAAGCCCAATCAAAAATATCACTTCAAAAATTAGAAGTTGAATTATCCAAATTTTGATACCAAGAGGATTTAATTGATGATTGTTTTCTATAAGAAGCCAAATCGAGTAACCCATCAAAATAGCCAGTGCTGGAATAACAGGAAAAATATAACCCGGCAGCTTTGAGTTTGATAAGCTAAAAAAAACAGTAATACAAATTACCCAAGTAAAGCATAACCAAAGTGGTTTAAACGAGTTTGAATGACCTTGACGGCTCTTAAAGCCGATTAAAAGGGCTCGAGGAAGATGCAGTAACCAAGGCAAAATACCAATTAAAATCAGTGGAATAAAAAAATGCCAAGGGGCACTTCTTTGATGTTCATTTTTCGTAAAACGCTCAAAATGCTCATGAATAAAGAAAAAATCTATAAAACTGGCATGTTGATGAGCTATCAACACAAACCAGGGTGTTGTAATCAGAAAGAATGTGAATGCACCTCTGAGCCAATACATTCGCTTCCAAGAATGCCAATCTTTACCTGTGATGGAGTAAATGATTAAAACCAAGCCGGGCAACACAATGCCAATTAAACCTTTGGATAAAACAGATAAAGCCATCATTGCCCAACAAGTCAGCATCCATAATTGTTCTTCCCGAGATTTTTCAGTGGCATGAAGGGCGAGGATTAGTGAGCACAAAGCTGCTGACATAAAAAATGCAATTCCCATATCGAGAGAATTAAAGTGTCCTCCAATAATCCATAGAGGTGAAGAAGCAAGCACAAGAGCTGTGATCGTTCCTGCTCGTATGCCCCAAACTTTGTAAACTGTAAAACCGACTAAAAGAATACTAAAAAAGGACGTCAGACCAGTCCAAAGACGTGCTTGCCATTCACCCAGGCCAAAAACTTGAAACGTCAAGGCGGTTGCCCACATTTGCAGTGGGGGTTTTTCAAAATATAAATAACCGTTGTAGCGTGGCACGATCCAATTACCATTCACGAGCATTTCACGGGCAATTTCTGCATAACGACCCTCATCAGAGGGAATGAGGTGGCGCCAACCTAAAGATCCTAACCAAACAATCGCTAATAAAGAAATCCAAAGGAGATGACTAATGCCCCAATTTTTATCCGAAAAGAAAGATGCGTTTTTTTTGAAGTTTTGCAGCATCATTTTGGTTCAATCAAAAAGGCACCCAAAACGAGACGTCCTTCACTCATTAGAATGTTATATGTTCTACACGCGGCTTGAGTGTCCATCGTTTCAAAACCAATTTTTGCTTGTATAAGATCTTGTAGGATTGTGGGTTGTAAAAAACGCAAGCGTTCACCACTACCAAAGATAACCAATGCAGGTTTTTTTTCTAGAATGAGCCTAAAGTCTGATTGTTGAAGCTGTGCGAAATGACGCACATTCCAAGACAAGATTTCACCTTCTGGCATCACAATAATTGAGTTTTCAAAGCGCTGCTCATTGATTTCTATATATTGGGAATCATACCTTGTAACGGTATTGAGAGATTGTTTTGGATCTGGTTGTAGTTTCACGGCTTAGGCTCTGTCATAATATAGACATTATAGCTAGCGTTAATGAAGCTACAAAACTTAAAACTTAAATTATTGTGAAAACTTTTTTAAAATCTGACAAATTAAACAATGTCTGTTATGACATTCGTGGACCTGTTTTAGAGCTTGCCTCACGCATGGAAGAAGAGGGGCAGAAGATCATTAAGCTCAACATCGGTAATGTTGGGGTTTTTGGGTTTGATCCACCAGAAGAAATTCAGCAAGACATGATTAGGAATTTGGTTAATTCTGCGGCTTACTCGGATTCAAAAGGAATCTTTACAGCCCGGAAAGCCATCATGCATTATTCCCAAGAAAAAAATATCAAAGGTGTAACTTTAGAGGATATATATACAGGTAATGGTGTATCTGAATTAATTGTTTTAGCCATGAATGCATTACTCAATAATGGTGATGAAGTATTAGTACCAGCACCAGATTATCCCTTATGGACAGCGGCGGTGAGTTTGTCTGGTGGAACGCCGATTCATTACATGTGTGATGAAGAGAACAACTGGGCGCCAGATATCGACGATATGAGAGCAAAAATCACTGCCAATACCAAGGGTATTGTCGTGATTAATCCCAACAATCCTACTGGGGCTATTTACAGTGAGCAATCTTTAAGAGCTATTGTGCAGCTTGCCGAAGAGTTTGGCCTGATCATTTTTGCCGATGAAATATACGATAAAACTTTGTATGAAGGTAAAACGCACACGTCAATTGCATCATTGTCAGAAGATGTTTTGATGATCACATTTAATGGCTTATCAAAAAACTATCGTTCTTGTGGCTATCGTGCGGGCTGGATGATTGTGTCTGGTGATAAAGAATCTGCTAAGGACTATATCGAAGGCCTCAATATGTTATCTTCAATGCGATTGTGCTCGAACGTTCCTGGTCAATGGGCGATACAGACTGCCTTGGGTGGATATCAAAGTATTGACGAATTAGTTGCTGAGGGAGGGCGCCTACGTCGTCAACGAGATCTTGCTTTTGATTTAATCACTAAAATTCCTGGTGTGACATGCGTAAAGCCCGATGCGGCCTTGTATTTGTTCCCTAAATTAGATTCTCAGATGTATCCGATTAAAAATGATCAGGAGTTTATTGCTGAGTTTCTAAAGGAAGAGAAAGTTCTTTTAGTTCAAGGATCTGGCTTTAATTGGCCTTATCCGGATCACTTTCGCTTAGTTTTTTTACCTAATGAAGATGTGTTGAGAGAAGCTATAGCACGTCTAGCCAGATTTTTAGCTCGTTACCGCGCTCGTATGGGCGCCAACTCCCTTAAAATAGCGGTAAAGTAATTTTTTCAAATATGTTGTATCTCTTATGGTTAGTGAAATGAAGCCTTTACAAGTTGGTTTATTGGGTGCTGGCACGGTTGGTGGCGGTGTATTTTCTGTGTTGCAACGTAATCATACGGAAATCGAGCGTCGCGCTGGAAGAGATATTCAGATTAAGATGGTTGCTGATATTAATACTGCACGTGCCGAAGAAATTGTGCAAGGTCGTGCACAAATCGTCAATGATGCCTATCAAGTAATCCAAAACCCTGAAATTGATGTTGTTATTGAATTAATTGGCGGTTATGGCATAGCAAAAGAGCTAGTGATGGCTGCAATTGCGAATGGTAAGCATGTCGTGACAGCGAATAAAGCATTAATTGCAGTTCATGGTAACGAAATTTTTGCAGCAGCCAAAGAAAAAGGTGTAATTGTCGCTTTCGAAGCCGCGGTTGCTGGTGGTATCCCGATTATTAAAGCCCTAAGAGAAGGCTTAACTGCCAACCGAATTGAATGGATTGCTGGAATTATTAACGGTACAACGAATTTTATTCTTTCAGAAATGAGAGATAAAGGCTCTTCTTTTGAGGAAGTTTTGAAAGAAGCGCAACGTCTTGGCTATGCTGAGGCAGATCCCACATTTGATATTGAAGGGATTGATGCAGCTCATAAAGCCTCGATCATGAGTGCGATTGCTTTTGGTGTTCCAGTTCAATTTGATAAAGCTCATGTTGAAGGGATTACTCAACTAGAACCCATTGATATTCAATATGCAGAGCAATTAGGGTATCGGATTAAGTTACTGGGTATTACTAAAAAAACATCGCATGGCATTGAGTTACGAGTGCATCCGACCCTTATTCCAGCTAAAAGACTCATTGCCAGCGTCGAGGGAGCTATGAATGCTGTTCAGGTTCATGGAGACGCTGTTGGAACAACGCTTTACTACGGCAAAGGTGCGGGATCTGAAGCAACCGCATCAGCTGTTATTGCTGATTTGGTTGATGTTGTTCGTTATGAATCGGTAAAACCCAGTAAGCGCGTTCCTTATCTTGCATTTCAAGAAGATAAGGTAATGCCAACCGTGGTGATGCCGATGGGTGATATCACCACGAGTTATTATTTGCGATTAAAAGTTGCTGATGAAAAAGGTGTTCTCGCCAACATAACGAAGATACTTGCGGATAACAATATTTCGATTGATGCCTTGTTGCAAAAAGAGGCTGCGCAGGGTGAAAGTCAAACAGATCTTGTGATACTGACTCACCAAACTCAGGAAAAATATATGTTAGAAGCCATTCGTTCGATTGAACAACTCGAAACCGTAAAAGGTGCTGTGACCAAAATCAGATTAGAAGAGTTAAGCTAGGATATTCATGAAATATGTATCAACACGAGGAGGGTCTGAAGAGCTTTCCTTTTTGGAAATTTTGTTGGCCGGTTTGGCTCCTGATGGTGGCTTATATATGCCAAAGTCCTATCCACAGATTTCGAAAGCCACATTAGATTCTTGGCGCAAACTGAGTTATGCCGACTTAGCATTTGAGGTGTTGAGATTATTTTCAGATGACATACCCGAAGAAGACTTACGCCATATTGTGCGCAAGACTTATACCGCCAAGGTGTACTCTAATGGTCGCACAGATGATGATGCAAGCCAAATTACACCGGTTCATTGGTTGGGAGAAGAAGCAGGTACAACAATTGGTTTATTAAGTTTATCGAATGGCCCGACCCTAGCATTTAAAGATATGGCTATGCAATTGCTAGGTAATTTATTTGAATATGCCCTAACAAAAGAGGGTAGGGAATTAAATATCTTAGGCGCCACCTCAGGAGATACGGGTAGTGCAGCGGAATATGCCATGCGTGGTAAAAATGGTATTCGTGTATTTATGCTCTCTCCTGCAGGAAAAATGAGTGCATTTCAATGTGCTCAAATGTATTCTTTGCAAGATCCCAATATTTTTAATATTGCAATTCAAGGTGTTTTTGATGATGCGCAGGACATTGTTAAAGCCGTTAGTAACGACCTGGAATTCAAAGCCAAATATAAGATTGGTACAGTGAATTCAATTAACTGGGCAAGGGTTGTTGCGCAAGTAGTCTATTATTTTGCCGGATACTTAAGAGCAACTTCAGATAGCTCGGAGAAAGTCTCATTCTGTGTGCCTTCAGGTAATTTTGGTAATGTGTGTGCAGGTCATATTGCGCGCATGATGGGATTGCCTATTCATCAATTAGTCGTTGCGACCAATGAAAATGATGTTTTAGATGAGTTTTTTAAAACAGGACATTACCGCGCTAGAAAATCTGCTGAAACCCTTCATACATCAAGCCCATCCATGGATATATCTAAGGCGAGTAATTTTGAAAGATTTGTATTTGATTGGTTAGGGCGAGATGGGTCATTAGTCAAAGAACTTTTTGCTCAAGTAGAAAAAGAGGGAGGATTTGATTACTCACAACATCCAGCTCGTGAGCGGATCCAACAATTTGGTTTTGTGTCAGGCAGGAGTACTCATACCAATCGTATTGAAACGATTCAACAAGTATCGCGAAAATATGGTGTTGTGATCGATACGCATACTGCTGATGGTGTTCAGGTTGCTAGAAACTATTTACATGCAGGGATTAAGATGTTGGTTTTAGAGACGGCTTTACCTGTGAAGTTTTCTGAAACTATTGAGACTGCCTTGGGTTATCTGCCCGATCGACCAGATGCATTTATCGGTATCGAAAATTTACCTCAAAGGATATTCTCCTTACCACCACAAGTAAATCTGATTCAAGATTTTATCATTGAGCATACCCAATGAGTATGAAAACTGCAGCTCAGGCTTTGGAAATATTGCTGTCGCAGGCAAAGGTAATTCAGCATTCGGAAACGGTTGTTCTTCAAGATGCTTTGGGCAGAGTTCTAGCTAAAGATGTCATTAGTTCAGTCAACGTGCCTCCTATGAACAATACTCAAATGGATGGTTATGTTTTACGCGCTGAGGATATTCTAAAATCAGGTACGATTTTGCCAGTGACTCAACGGATACCCGCAGGTCATCTTGGATATCCTTTAGAGCAAAATACTGCAGCAAGAATTTTTACAGGAGCTTCCATCCCTCCTGGAGCGACTGCAGTAGTGATGCAAGAAGATTGTGAAGTTATTGGGGTTCCGGATGCCTCAGGGCTCAACTACCAAATTAAAGTAAATCATATTCCTAAAGTCGGGGAGTGGATTCGTGAAAAAGGTGAAGACATTTGTGAAAATACAGTCATTCTTCAAGCCGGAACTTATCTACGCCCTCAAGAACTAGGAGTTGCCGCATCCTCAGGTATGACACATGTAGAAGTCAAGCAGCGGGTAAAAGTAGCTTTATTCTTCACAGGTGATGAACTCACATTGCCTGGTCAGCCACTAAAGCCAGGTGGTATCTATAATTCAAATCGAGATACCCTTATTGCTTGTGTGAAGGCATTAGGCTGTGATTTTACAGATTTCGGAATTGTTCCAGATACATTAGAAGCAACCAGAAAAACGCTACAAGCTGCCGCTGCGTACCATGATTTAATCGTGACATCAGGTGGTGTATCGGTTGGTGAAGAGGATCATATTAAGCCTGCCGTTCAGGCTGAAGGTCAATTAGATATGTGGCAAATTGCCATAAAGCCGGGAAAGCCCTTAGCATTTGGTACCATCAACCGTGATCAAGAGGATCCATCTTGGTTTATGGGATTACCAGGTAATCCAGTTTCTAGTTTTGTTACATTCTTGTTATTTGTAAAGCCATTTATTCGTGCACTTCAAGGCACTCAGGTCAAGGATGAGCCTCGATATGAATTAGAGTCTGATTTTGATTGGGTTAAGCCCGATAAGAGGAATGAGTTTTTGCGAGTAAAAATCAATACTTTTGGAAAGTTAGAGCTATACCCTAATCAGAGTTCAGGAGTTTTAACAAGCGCAGTTTGGGCAGATGGCTTAGTGGATGTTCCAGCTGGGCAAGCGATTCGTAAAGGTGATAGGGTGAGGTATATTCCTTTTTCGCAAATCTTAGGGTACTAAGCCATGAAAATCTCGATACGTTTTTTTGCCTCTCTCAAAGAAGCTTTAAAAACAGATTTGATTGTGGAAGACTTGCCTCATCAAATTATCACCATCGGTGATTTAAGATTGTTTTTATCAAAAAAAGATACAGTATGGGCAGAGTCACTTGCACCACATAAAAATATTCGAGCAGCGCAAAATTTAGAAATGGTTGCTATGGAAGAGCCTATTCAAGAAGGTGCTGAAATTGCTTTTTTCCCACCGGTAACAGGGGGTTAAATGAAAATCTCCATTCAGACAGAGGACTTTGATGTTTCTACTGAATTAGATCTGCTTCGTAAAGGACTACCCGGAATCGGGGGGATTAACGTCTTTGTTGGAACCGTGCGTGACTCTCATCTGGGTGATGAAGTAGCGGCGATGGAACTTGAGCATTATCCTGGGATGACCGAAAAATCTTTACAAGATATCGTAGAGAAAGCAAAAGAACGTTGGGATGTTTTAAATGCGACGATTATTCATCGTGTTGGTAAACTCTTCCCTATGGATCAAATCGTCTTGGTTGCAGTTGCGAGTCCACACCGTGGTGATGCTTATGCTGCCTGTGAATTTATGATGGATTACTTAAAAACATCTGCACCCTTTTGGAAGAAGGAGCATACACCCGATGGTTCAAGGTGGGTTGATGCAAGAACAAGTGACGAAGAACGTTTGAAAAAATGGCATTAATAATCTAAGCAGGCAGATTTTTTTATTACATTTTGCAAGCATGAAAGACATTCCCCACGCGGTAAGTAAATTCTCTAAATATTGTTGAAGCAAAAGATGATCAGACTTGGAAATTTCTAAAGATCAATCTGGGAGAGTATTACGATTCCAAGTGGAACTTTTACTGCGATGAGAATTGAAAAAGTGATACGGTTTCAGCATAACGATTCTACAAGGTTGGGGTCTACTCGTTTTGATTCTATTGGTACTATCCAGAAATCGGTCGATAGGTAGTACGTTTGACAGACGGTAGATATTTCTATGTCACAGGTCGAGGAAGAAATGATATGAGAGAAGATTTTTTGAGATATGGGTTGTAATCCTGGATTAAGTAAAAGATCTCAGTTTTTAAAAAATGCTCTTTTTTGGAGTTTTGGTAATTTCTTAATTTGATATTCAAGTCGTAAAGCTTCTGATTGGTCAGTAACTGTTTTGAATTCCAGTAAAGTGACAGGTCTTCTCCCTCGCGTGTATTTTGCACCAATGCCAGCATTATGACTGTCTAATCTTTTTTCTAGATCATTGGTAATACCTGTATATAAAGTACCGTCTTTACACTCTAGTAGGTAGATTACCCAAGATTTATCTGAAGTGTTCGCATTTTTCATGAATCTATTTTAGTAGGACTCTTGAAATATTAAGATTTGGACGTATCTATAGGATATAAATAAATTCTTTATGAATGGAGAGTCCTGTGAGAATTGAAAAACTAACAACGAAATTTCAAGAAGCTTTAGCTGAAGGTCAAAGCTTAGCTGTCAGTGCTGATAATCAATTTATTGAGCCAGAACATATATTGTTAGCTCTTTTAAAGGATAAAGAGGGGTCTGCTCGAAGTTTATTAACGAGGGCAGGTGTAAACACGCCTGCCTTAGAAAAAAGTATTGAGTCCATCGCCCAAAAGTTGCCTCAGATTGAGGGATCTGGTGATGTTCAAGTAGGCAGAAATCTAGGAGCTTGGTTAAATTTGACCGAAAAAGAAGCAAATAAGCGTGGCGATCAATTTGTTGCAATTGAATTATTTTTATTAGTATTAGCCGATGATAAGGGTGATCTGGGTAAGGCAGCTAAAGCTGCTGGATTGTCTCGAAAAATTTTAGAGTCAACGATTGATGCAGTACGAGGAGGTCAGTCTGTGAATAGTAATGATGCGGAAAGTCAACGAGAAGCACTGAAAAAATATACCGTTGATTTAACAGAGCGTGCACGTATGGGGAAACTGGATCCAGTCATTGGTCGTGATGATGAAATTCGTCGTGCCATTCAAATCTTAATGCGTCGTACAAAAAATAATCCCGTATTAATTGGTGAGCCTGGAGTGGGAAAAACAGCTATCGTGGAAGGTCTTGCACAGCGGATTGTGAATGGTGAAGTTCCTGAATCACTCAAGAATAAACGGGTGCTTGTTTTAGACATGGCCTTATTATTAGCTGGCGCAAAATTTCGTGGTGAATTTGAAGAGCGCTTAAAAGCTGTCTTATCAGATATTGCCAAAGATGAAGGTCAAACGATTGTTTTCATCGATGAAATTCATACCATGGTTGGTGCTGGTAAGACTGAGGGATCCATGGATGCTGGTAATATGCTCAAGCCTGCATTAGCCAGAGGTGAGTTACATTGTATTGGTGCAACTACATTAGACGAATACCGTAAGTATATTGAAAAAGATGCAGCATTGGAAAGACGTTTTCAAAAGGTATTGGTAGATGAACCTAGTGTTGAGGCAACTATTGCGATTTTACGTGGTTTACAAGAGCGATATGAGTTACATCATGGAGTAGAGATTACTGATCCAGCGATTGTAGCTGCGGCTGAGCTTTCTCATCGGTATATTACCGATCGATTTTTACCGGATAAAGCTATTGATTTAATTGATGAAGCCGCATCAAGAATTAAAATGGAAATTGATTCCAAACCTGAAGTAATGGATAAGTTGGAGCGTCGTATTATTCAATTAAAAATTGAACGAGAGGCAGTTAAAAAAGAAAAAGATGAAGCTTCTATGAAGCGATTTGGCTTGATTGAAGAGGAAATTACCCGTCTAGGAAAAGAGCTCGCAGACCTTGAAGAAATTTGGAAGTCAGAAAAAGGTGCTGCACAAGGAACCGCTCATATTAAAGAAGAAATAGATCGAGTACGAGCAGATATTGTGAAGTTACAACGCGAAGGTAAACTCGATAAAGTGGCGGAGTTGCAATATGGCAAATTACCTGAGTTAGAGGGTAAATTAAAGAGTGCTGCCACTGCTGAAGAAACTCCGGGAGTAAAGAAAAATAAACTCTTGCGTACGCAAGTCGGTGCTGAAGAAATTGCGGAAGTAGTTTCTCGTGCAACAGGGATTCCTGTTTCTAAAATGATGCAAGGGGAAAGAGATAAATTATTAAAGATGGAAGAGAAGTTGCATGACCGGGTTGTCGGTCAGGATGATGCAATAGCCGCCGTAGCAAATGCGATTCGAAGATCTAGAGCTGGTTTATCAGATGAAGGAAGACCTTATGGTTCATTTTTATTTTTAGGTCCGACAGGTGTTGGTAAAACAGAACTTTGTAAAGCCCTAGCCTCCTTTTTGTTTGATAGCGATGAGCATATGATTCGGATTGACATGAGTGAATTCATGGAAAAACATAGCGTGTCAAGACTCATAGGAGCTCCTCCAGGCTATGTGGGTTACGAAGAGGGTGGGTATTTAACTGAGCTTGTCAGACGCAAACCATACAGTGTGATTTTGCTAGATGAAATCGAGAAAGCTCATCCAGATGTATTTAATGTCTTGCTGCAAGTTCTGGATGATGGTCGTATGACGGATGGTCAAGGTCGAACTGTCGATTTTAAAAATACCGTAATTGTCATGACGAGTAATCTCGGTTCACCTATTATTCAGGCGATGGTTGGTCAACCTCAAGAAGATATTCATGAGGCTGTATGGAATGAAGTAAAAGATCATTTCCGTCCAGAGTTTTTAAATCGTATTGATGAAGTAGTTGTTTTCCATGCATTGGATAAAGCCCAGATTACCTCTATTGCGAAGATTCAGTTACAGCGCTTAATTGAGCGCTTAGCTAAGATGGATATGCAACTCTATGTTAGTGATGCTGCTTTGATAAAAATTGCGGATGCAGGATTTGATCCTGTATTTGGGGCGCGACCTTTGAAGAGAGCAATTCAGCAATCCATCGAAAATCCGATTTCGAAATTAATTTTGGAGGGGAGGTTTGGTCCTAAGGATTTAATTCCGGTTGATGTCGAAAACAACGAGTTCGTTTTCACTAGAAAAGTTCATTAATTGTAAAATGGGGGAATGAATTCAAATAAAAAAGATGTAGAGATTATTAGTTTAATTGGCTTAGCCCACAGTATCTCGCATTTTTTTCATTTAATCATTGCCCCATTATTTCCCTGGATCAAAGTTGAGTTTGGTCTTACATATGCTGAGTTAGGCCTGTTGATGACCACCTTTTATGTGGTCTCCTCCGTCGTTCAATCCACTAGTGGACTATTAGTTGATCGTTACGGTGCTCGTCCCATGTTATTTATTGGGATTTTTTTCCTCATGATCAGCGCTTTTATACTTGGGTTAGCTCAGACTTACACTATGTTGCTCATCGGTGTATCCATTGCTGGATTGGGTAACGGAGTATTCCATCCAGTCGATTACACCATGATTAATCACCTTATCAAAGAAAAAAATTTACCCCATGCTTATTCAGTTCATGGGGTTACAGGTTATCTTGGGTGGGCAGCTGCGCCATTATTTTTGTTGAGCTTAACCGCACTGTTTGATAGCTGGAGAGTGGCTGAGTTTGGAGCTGGCATCCTTGCTGGGACTGTTTTATTGATTTTGCTGTATCGACGTAAACAATTAGAAGATCATGTGGTTGACAAGCACCATGAAGAAAAAGAAGCGCCGATTGCTACTTTAGCTATTTTTAAATTACCTAGTATGTGGATGAGTTGGTTATTTTTTTACTTAACTTCATTTGGTTTTGCTGGTATTCAGAGCTTTTCATCTAGCGCTTTAGTGGATATTTATCAAATTCCAATTAGTTTGACAGCATCTTCCTACACATTATTTATGATTTGTAGTGCTTTAGGCTTGATTGCTGGTGGTTTTGTTGCAACTAAAATATCTGATCCTGACCGCGTGATTACAACCGCATTCCTTATTTCTGGGTTGATGGCAATCGTTACTGGGTTGGGAATTTTTCCTGGATGGACAGTTCCTATTTTATTTGCCTTAATGGGTTTTGGAGGAGGTATGGCTGGGCCTGCAAGAGATCTCATGGTTCGAGCGGGCACACCCAAAGGTGCTTCAGGAAGGGTCTTTGGCTTGGTGTATTCCGGCATTGATTTTGGCGCAGCATCAGGTCCAGTTTTATTTGGCCTCTTTATGGATTGGAAAAGTCCTGAGATTATTTTTTATTCGATTGCCGTTTTGCAACTGATAGCTGTGTTAGTAGCTTACCTCTTAAATCAGCACAACAAAAATAAGTTAGCCGTGATTTAAGCCAAAACTTGCTTTATTTTCACATTGTGAAACGTGTTTCCCATCAGTAAAAATACCTACTTCAATAAGTATAAAAAATATCTTAAATGATGATTTTTCTTTTCATAATTTGAAATTTATTTCATAAATTATTGATTTTTATAAATTAAAAATATTTAATAAATCACTCCTTAGTACTTGTATTGCAGAGCAAAAATTTATAAAGTCTTATATAAGACTTTTGTAAATTAACCTTTTTTGAATCACCCTTTTGTCATATATTTTTGGAGAATGAAATGAAGACACGTCAAGAAGCTGCAGCAGAAATTCAAAAAGATTGGGATACCAATCCACGTTGGAAAGGTATTCAACGTAACTACACTGCGGATGATGTTGTCCGTTTAAGAGGTTCTTTACATGTGGAGCACACCTTAGCTCGTCATGGTGCAGAAAAATTATGGAATATGGTCAACAATGAGGCTTATATTAATTGTTTGGGTGCTTTGACTGGTGGACAAGCGATGCAGCAAGTAAAAGCTGGAATCAAAGCAATATACCTCTCAGGTTGGCAAGTAGCGGCAGATGCCAATAGTGGCGCAGAAATGTATCCTGATCAATCCCTTTATCCAGTTGACTCAGTTCCTAAAGTCGTTGAAAGAATCAACAACACGTTTAAACGCGCTGATGAAATTCAGTGGTCAAAAGGTTTAAATCCTGGCGATGCAGGTTATATTGATTATTTTGCGCCAATCGTAGCTGATGCTGAAGCTGGTTTTGGTGGCGTACTTAATGGCTTTGAATTAATGAAGTCCATGATTGAGTCTGGGGCTGCTGGTGTGCATTTTGAAGATCAATTAGCCTCTGTGAAAAAATGTGGTCACATGGGTGGTAAGGTATTAGTTCCAACGACTGAAGCTGTCCAAAAATTGAATTCTGCGCGTCTTGCTGCTGACGTATTGGGCGTGCCTACATTGATTCTTGCAAGAACTGATGCTGAAGCTGCTGATTTGTTGACATCTGATTATGATGAAAATGACAAACCATTCATTACAGGTGAAAGAACTGCAGAAGGTTTTTACAAAACTCGTAAAGGTCTTGATCAGGCAATTTCGCGTGGTGTTGCGTATGCAGCATATGCTGATATGGTTTGGTGTGAAACTGGTACGCCTGATCTTGCTTTTGCACAAAAATTTGCTGAGGCAGTTCGTTCGAAGTATCCAGGTAAATTACTAGCTTATAACTGCTCACCTTCGTTCAATTGGAGAAAGAATTTGGATGATGCAACGATTGCAAAATTCCAACGTGAACTTGGTGCAATGGGCTATAAGTATCAATTTATTACATTAGCTGGTATTCATTCTATGTGGTACAACATGTATGACTTAGCTCAAGATTATGCCAAGCGTGGTATGTCTGCCTATGTAGAAAAAGTTCAAGAGCCAGAATTCGCAGCACGCGAACGTGGTTATTCTTTCGTTTCTCATCAACAAGAAGTAGGAACTGGTTATTTTGATGATGTAACGACTGTAATTCAAGGCGGTAAATCTTCTGTAACTGCTTTAACAGGTTCAACTGAAGAAGAGCAATTCCACTAAAATTTTTTGTTCATTACCTATGAACGCTTGAAGCGCCCGGGGACATAATCCTCGGGTTTTTTCTTTTCTATACATAATAAAGTTTACGTAAACTGAATGAAGTCCTTAAAAGTAAATCATTCAGGATTTGTTTTGGCATACACCTTATCAAGAAGTCATCAATCAAGCTTTACGGAGAGGGGCAGAATGGTTTATGAGATTAAGACATGACGCTGTAAAATGGATGTATGGATACTAAACAATGCCTTTTATGCACGCACGATGGAGGTGAGATACTCGCCTCAAATAACTTACTTCGCATCATTACTCCTGAGGAGCCTGAGTTTCCTGGGCTAATACGGGTAGTTTGGAATGCTCACCTTAGTGAGATGACTGATTTATCAGTACAGCACAGAAGTGCATTAATGGAGGTAGCATGC